>Ga0209381_1000503_pt1 | contig 92090 bp, 91 predicted proteins | sample DewCreD2012metaG_FD_184111 | JGI IMG/M metagenome (GOLD analysis project Ga0209381, IMG submission 184111) | Hot spring sediment bacterial and archeal communities from British Columbia, Canada, to study Microbial Dark Matter (Phase II) - Dewar... ... | reverse complement strand
GGAAGCTGTCCTTGTGCCATAATCCCCTCACCTCGTTGGTGATAGAATCATCTTGCCGCAGGTATTCTATCATCCTGTAACCACAGGACCAACGAGGTCCTCTACTTTTTTTGACGGTGAATCAGGGACGGCCTGTGTTGGTAGTACGTGAAATGTCCGGTTGGTATAGCAAGTGATGTGTCCGCTTTTTTGGTGTGAGGGGGTAGGATGAGGTTCTCGGAAAGGAGGGCCTTAGGATGGAGAGCTACCAATACCCTTATGCCGCGGTGGAGCGGGCCATAAAGATTCAGGAGGTGATTTTGAGGGCTGTGGACCGCGGGCTCAAGTGGTATCAGTCGGCTCAGATCCTGGGGCTCTCTGCTCGCCAGATGCACAGGTAGAAGAACAGACATGATAGCTTGGCGGACCAAAAATGAATACCCCAGAGAGACCCGCCTGGTCACCTCCCTTGAGGCAGCCCTTCCGTATAATGACTTGACAAGACGAGCTTGGCAGCTGGGATCGTATGTAAGCACCACCTCCCTGGTGGAAGCTCCTGAGAGGTGGGAATAGTCTGTTGAAAAACTCCCACTCCAGGAGCCTCCCGATTACCCCCCTAAGAATCACAACCGCTTATGGTATCTGGTCAGACGAAACAAAATTGTTGTTCTCATCCCCCTCCTGGACTTTATCTGTTGCATCTATCCATGCAATCACATACCTGCCGCTTGCGCTCTCGCCAACAGGCAAGCTCACCCTGAGCTTTTTCTTCTTGCTTTTGCCAGGCTTCACAGCCCCCAAGGCCACCTGTTTTAGATCCCCGTCCCCCGAATCCCAACTTTCGTCAGAGGAAAGATAAAAGTGCACAAAGGCCCCAGAGCCACCTTTCCGGTTCCCCTGATTCTCAACCCCTAAGGTCCCCTTCAACTTGCACTTGCGGCCTGAGTGGGTCTCACGGCAGCTCTGCGTTAGGGCCATCCAATCGCCTGTGAGATCAATTTCAGCATAGCAGATCTCTATTGGTGAGACAGTCGTATCAGTTATCATTGCAGATGTATTCCTGGTCGAGTATGAGGCATTGTAAGCTTTCAGGGAAATGACCCACTTTGAGGGCTGATTTTTCATGGATATGACCCACCCTGTTTTCACGGATATGACCCACCTTGTTTTCATGTTAATGGCCCACCCCTGGGGCGTGGAGAAGTTGGGGGAGTGATGCGACCATGGCCCGGCCTGAGCAGAGAGGAGGCTGGGCCGATGGCAAGGACGAAGGTGACGGTGCGCGACATAGGGGAGATTTTGGATCATTTGCAGTCGGGGCGTGGGATCAGGGCCATAGCACGTTTTTTGGGGGTGTGTCGGCCGACGAATCGCAAGTATGTGGCCATTGCGAGATTTCACGGCTACGAGGTTGGAGGGTTGTCACTCCCTGAGGGGTGGAGGCGTCCAGTTAGACCCCTCCAGGAGTGCCATCCCCTGTTTCCCAACCCGCTCTTGGCAGACGGGGTCCTGGATCGATTGATCAAGAAGGCTTACCACGTCATCATCAACGGGAAGAGCTGTCGGCCTCGTCTGCGGCCGGACAGGGTGGGGTGCAGAACCCACAAGTCGATACCTCGCAGACGGAAACAGTGAGCGGGCTCCCAAAGGTGAGGGATGTCCCGAGGTTGCGGACAGGGTAACAGCCGTGTAAAATCCCAATTCGGGCACCCCTAGGGGTGGTCAATATTTGTGAATAACCTCTGGGTAATATGCGTGAAAGGTGACATCCGCGCCGGCTGGTCGCTGGTCCCCATCCGGTGGGAGCGGTATTACGCCCTGGCGAGTGAGGGCGCCGTCTTGCCGTCTAGCGGTGACCTGCTCCATGTGGTGGCCCCTTAATACGACGCGGATATCGGCTTAGACCTGGAGCACGAGATCATCAGCGATCAGGGGTGAGCCTGAACTTGTGAGAAGCCGAAGGTACTGCCTTGGCCCCACCCCCTCATCGCCGAGCCCATTTCCCAGATCTACCGCATCACCGGCCAGCCGGTGGAGCGGCTGATCGAAATCACGGAGGTACCAGATGGGTAGCGCGGAGCGTTGGAGGCGATTCCGAAGGCTTCCTCCGGACATCCACCGAGCGCTGGGGAACCTCCCTCCCTTTTTCGAGAGGGAAGGAGTGCTGTTGGCCTATCTTTTCGGCTCCCTGAGCGAGGGGCTAGAAGGGCAGGACGTAGATCTGGCGATCGTTGTCCGGGATGCTCCAGCATTTCGGCTCCGGGAGGCGATTGAGGAGCGCTTGGGCACGGAGCGGGTGGACCTGGTGGATCTACGTCTTGCCTCGCCGGTCTTACGCTTCGAAATCCTCCGCACTGGCCGGTCACTTTATGTGGCCGATGAGCGGGTGCAGGAACAATATGAACTATCCACCTTGCGCCTCTACCGGGATACCTTCCCTTTACGTAGTTGCCAGGGCGAGTACCTGAGAAGGAGAATGGGGCTATGATCCTAAGGCGAGAGGCCGTCGAGGAACGCGTTAAGAAGCTGGATGAGATCTTGCAGGAACTGAGCAAGTACAGAGATGCGCCCTGTAAGGAGTTTCAGGCAAGCCTGAGCCAAAGATGGATCGTTGAGCGAGGGCTGATCGCCGCTGCTTCTATGATCTTTGATATCGCGGATCACATCCTCGCTGGCCATTTCGGTTGTTACTCGGAAACCTATGAGGAAAGCCTACAGCGGCTGGCAGAGAAGGGAGTGCTGTCAGAGAAGCTTTATGAGCAGATTAAAGGGCTAGGGGGCTTTCGCAATATTTTGATTCACGGCTATGTGGACATTGATCCCCGTGAAGTGTTTGACAACTTTCACAAGGGCCTGGATGTTTTCCCGCGATTTGCTCACCAGATCCTGAAGTGGCTGGATACGGTGTGAGCAAATCCTCCGGCCTCCCTACCCATCAGCGCAACTTCACCCGAGTTCTGGTAGGAGGGCCCCATGAAAAAGCACAGGCAAATAGAGTTTCGGCGCTCCGATCAGGTCTGGACTTGATCTCGGCGTCATTGCGCCTACCCAATTATGGTCATACCCTTTTTGGGTAAAAAGCACTGGCCAGTGTAAGAGGCCGGATGGTTGGGCGTCCGACTCCTCCCAAGCGAATCGGGAGTGCAGCCCCACCCCAAGGGTGCACAGGACCTTGAGCCCCAGGGAGAAGACCCTAGAAATACCCCTTACCCAGTTTGGGTTATCCGGGCCGGAAAAAAACCAAAAAGGGGGAGGCGGGCCTGTGCCCGCCTCCCCCTTTACCCGAAATGCCGAGGGACGGAATCGAACCGCCGACACGCGGATTTTCAGTCCACTGCTCTACCGACTGAGCTACCTCGGCCCTTCACAAGCTCTTGTATATCCCAACGGGGGCTTTCAGTCAAGGCCAATACGCAAGGCCTTGCACCCATTCCAACCCCTACCCTGGCAAGCTTTGGGGAGTGCTCCTCCTTACCACCATCCCAGCCCCTTGGCCCCAATGAGTCCATATTGCTTTGTTTGCCTCTGTGCTTTGCATGCACAGCTCAGCCCAAGTCCCCATACAGGAACTGCAGGAGGGCCAGCACTGCAACCCCAGCGGTCTCGGTGCGAAGTATCCTGGGGCCAAGCCCCACGGCGACATACCCTGCCTGGAGAAGCTTCTTCACCTCCCAACTCTCGAATCCTCCCTCAGGTCCCACTACCACCCAGACATCTTTGGGAGCCTCTTTCAAAGAGCTCACTACATCCTTGAGTCTTTTCTCGGATTCAGCCTCCCACAATACCAGTCTTAAGGCCTGAGGCTCTGGAACATTTATGAATTCTTCCAATTCCCAAGGACCTGCCAGCTCCGGAACCCTGCTCCTTCCGCATTGTCTTGAGGTCTCCTCTATTATCTTGAGCCAGCGGGACCACTTGGCGGTTTCCTGCGATCTGCTTGCCGATGGCACCGAGCGTTTGCAAGAAAGCACCCCCAACCGGGCCACCCCCAGCTCGGTGGCCTTCTGCAGCACCCACTCCATTTTTGGGGCCTTGGCAAGCCCCTGCACCAAAGACAGGTTCAAATGGGGCTCCCTTTCCAAAGACTCCAAATTTATCACTTCCAGGATCAATCGGCCCTCCTGGTCCAGCCTTCCAACTCTGGCTCTGGCCTCTGCACCCTTTCCATCGAATACGAGCAATTCCCGGCCTGGATTCAACCTCAAGACCCGTGAAAGCCTGCGGGACTCCTTTTTGTCCAGGAGAAGAAAACTCCCAGGCCTCAGAGTCCCCCTCACAAGCACCCGGGGCCGAGTCATGCTGCGCCGCAAAGCAGCATGGCGCACCATTCCCCCATGCTCCTGGATGCAAGTTTTTTCATACCAACACTTTGGAAGCACTCCGCCACGCTCTCTGTTTCCTCCCCCAGAATGCCTGAAACAAGCAGGGTTCCTCCTGGACACACCACCCGGGCCAGTTCTCTTGAGATCCCCATCAGGGTAGAGCCGGTGAGATTGGCGACCACCAAGGGGAAAAGTCTTGCACCAACCAGATCCAAGCCCCCCTCCAGGACTTGGACCTTTCCCTCCAGGCCGTTGATCCGTATATTCCACTGGGCTGCCTCCACTGCCAAAGGATCCAGGTCCAAGGCCACCACCCTCTTCACGCCAAGAAGAGCCAGGGCCAAGGCCAGGATGCCTGTGCCGGTGCCTAGATCCAATGCAGTCTCCAGCCTGCACCCATCTCTCAACAGATCATCCAGCCAACTCAAGCAAAGCCTGGTAGTCTCGTGCAACCCCGTTCCAAAGGCCTGACCCGGCTCTATCTGGATCACCTTCACTCCTTCTGGCCCGTGAAACGGGCTCCAGGGGGGTCTCACAGCCAACCTTTGACTTACCATGGAAGGTCTGAAATAGGCCTTCCAAGCATCGGCCCATCCCGGATCCTGGAGCTGTTCCAACTCTACACCCAAGATGGGGTTGTTTCCATGAATCTCTTCCAAGGCTTTCCCATAATCCTTCAGCCTAGGGCACAAACCGAAAAAGGTCTCTTCATCCCTGGCATAGGCCAAGAGCACATGGCCAGAGCGGCCTTCCAGGAGCTCCAAACCATTGCAGCCGTTCTCACTTAAGAAGGATATGACCGCATCCTGGGCCCATTGCCTCAGGGAAATCCTCAAACGCCACCATGTTTTAGATTCCTCGGGCATGCTTCAAAAACTAGGGGGTAGTTTGACTTTGAAGGTAGTGCCTTCCCCAGGCCGGTTGTCCACCTCTATCCTGGCCCCGTGCATCTCCAGTATCCTGCGCACAATGGCCAATCCCAAGCCCGTGCCTCTGTTCTTGGTGGTGAAGAAAGGATTGAAGATGTTGGGGAGAACATCCGAGGGTATTCCGCCTCCGGTGTCCGAAAGCTCTGCCACGACCCAAATACCTTCTTCCTCGGAGGCCAAATAGGTTTTGAGACTCAAGGTGCCCTTCCCGCCCATGGCATCTATTGCGTTTTGCATAAGGTTCAAGAACACCTGCTTGAGCTGATCCCTGTCGCACTGAACAGGCGGCAATCCTCCGGTGAATTCTTTTCTAACCTTTAGTTTGGACTCTTCCACCTGCACTCTTACAGACCTGTAACACTCTTCCAAAAGAGAGGAGATATCTGTCTCCACCCTTTGGCCCGGGGACACCTTTGAGAAATCCAGCACCCGGCCTAGGATCCCCTCAAGTCTCTCCACTTCCTGGTATATGATGCGCGAATAATCATCTTTATGCCTTTTTTGCAAAAGCCTGGCATAACCTCCAATGGAGACCAAGGGGTTCCTTATCTCATGGGCCATAGTGGCTGCAAACTCCCCCAGTGCCGCCAGCTTTTCAGATTGAATGAGCCGCTGCTGCATGGCTTGAAGTTCCTGGTGCGCCTTTCTGAGGCTTTCAAAGAACATGGCATTCTGAATGGCCAGCCCTGCCAAAGAGGCGAAGGCGCCGAGAAACCTGAGGTCTCTTTCCCCTATGGGCCTCCTTGAATAGATATTGTCCACCAGGATTACCCCAAGGGCCTCCCCCCTTGCCACCACCGGCGCCATGGCACACTGGGTTCCTATCTCCAATGGGCTTAGCAACTCTATACCCCTGGGGTTTTCCCTGGGATCCAGGCAAAAGGCCCCCCTGGCCCTAAGGGCGCGCACCAGCACGCAATCAGTGTCATCCAGAGGCACTCTTATGGAGGCGGCCACTTTTTGGATTACTGTAGTCTCGGTCAGCTTGGCGTCTTGAGACAGGGCCCATTCCAACCACTGAGGTAGGTTCCAGTCTGAACGACTCACCTCCCCCCACACTCTGCCTGCTTCGTCTGCGCTGGCTGGTCCAACGCCAACGCGCCCCTCCACCACCCCCTCGCTCTCGTTAACCAGAAAGAGCATGGCCCTGTTGAATCCCAACCCGTCTCCCAGAGTAAGCGCCACCAAGATGACCCTCAGGAGGCGTTCCAGTTCTGTGGCTTTCATCATGGCTGAGCCGCTGGCATATAGGATGGAGAGCTCCCTCAGCATGGACTCTTTTTCCAGAACCAGTTGCTCTATGTGCCTGTGATGCATAGCCCTGGAAAGAGCCCCTGCGATAAATCCCCCCATTGTTTCCAGAAGACTCAGGTCCTGATCTGAAAAAGACTCCACCTCTGCCCCCAGGCTTGAAAGCCTGTCATAAAGACTCATGACCCCCAAGATTTTCCCCCTTTCCACCAGGGGGACGCATGCGCAGGTCTTGACCTCTATGCTAAGCCCCTCCCCGGAGCACACCCCGGCTCCCTCGGAGATGGACATGCGGTGGGGCCTGATTGTTTTGATCACAGGACAGTCACTGGCAGGCCCGGTCTTGAACTCCTCCTTGCGCCTGATTCCGCCTCCTACAACCGAGGTAACACGATAAAGCTGTGATTCTTCATCCAGGAGTCTCAATACCCCGGCACGGGCGCCAACCACTCGTACTGTGGTTTCCAAGGCCAGCTCCATGAGGGGATCCAGATCTAAAGTCCCACCCACTGCTTTCCCGACCTCGTTCAAGGCGTCCATCTCTTGAAGCCTCAAACGAAGCTGCTCCCGGAGTTGCTCCATGGCTATCAAGCCGGCCAACTCCCCTCCCGCCAGTGAGATGAGCCTTATTTGTTCCTGAGAAACCACCTTGGAGGTGCCGTGAAGAAGGACCAGAACCCCCTCCTGCAAAGAGCCGGGCCTCCCGGTAGGCACGGCCAAGACCGTAACATAGGCGGGGAAATCATTTCTCCAATGGGGATCAATGGTGTCCAGAGAGCTTGACTTGTCCAGGAAAACCACCTTGCCCTCCAGCCCGCATACCCCCACTATTCCCTCTCCCAGGGCAAAGGGAGCGCTATTCTTTATAAGCTCCCAGCCGTGACTGGATTGGGCTGCCTCAAAACAGCGTCCTTCCTTGTCTTTACAGTAAAATACTGCCGAATCAAAACCCAGGCCCTGGGCAAGGAAATCCAGCACCTCACAGACCCGTCTCTGAAGAGGGCCTTCCCCACGGGCAAGCTCTCTTACCCGCTCCAGGATTTCCAAGGGATCCATTTCAAACCCTTCTAAAGCTCGACAAGGACTCACCAGGCCGGACAAGATGCGGCGATATTAGCACGAAGAAGGAGATTTTTTCAACGCCAGGAGGGAGCGGCTGCTTCTTTTCCCTTACTTACTGTACAAGATAGACTATCTCCGGGCTTTACTCCCCCCGGCGACGCTCATCTTCTTCCTGGGAGGTCTTGCAATCTATACAAAGAGTAGTCACGGGCCTGGCCAAAAGCCTCTGCTCCGAGATCTCTTCACCACATTCTTCACAAATGCCATAGGTTCCCTTGTCTATACGGTCCAAGGCTTCACGAATCTTGGAGATGAGCTTCCTCTCTCTATCCCTTATGCGAAGCACAAAATTTCGATCGCTCTCCACAGAGGCTCTGTCTGTGGGATCCGGGAAGCTCTCCTCCTCATCGGTCATGTTGGTCATGGTTCGGGCCGCATCATTGAGCAAAGCCTCAAGCCTCTCGTTTAGCAACTTGCGGAAAAATTCTAGCTTCTGGGCATCCATGGCAGTCTCCGAAGCACTGGAATCAGCTGTCCGAAGTATTTTATGATAACGCAGAGCTGAGCGGCATGTAAACCCCTTCTGAATGTTCAATTGCCCAGCCCGCACTATTCAGGATCGGAAGATAATATAGGCTATCTTAATGACATATTTGGACAAACCGGTGCATACTCAAAAACACGCTGAGTTTCGGGTTCAGGTTTTGCCCGGGATTGAGTCGGAATGTGTGGAAGTCTGCCCGGGGCTTGGGGGTTTGAGCCCCCAAAGTCAGAGGCTTTGGAGAATAATCCGGGCTGGAGAAGTTGCTTTGGAAACCACAAATTAGTCTCCCCCAGAAGCAACAAGACCACACACGCTCTCAGGAAGCCACTTGTGAGAGGTACCAGGTGTAAGTGGAAGCTAGGCCTTCCCTGAGCCGGATCTTGGGCCGCCAACCCAGGCTTTCCAAGCGTGACACATCCAAGAGCTTCCTGGGGGTTCCTTCTGGTCTGGAAGGATCGAACCGGATCTGCACATGGCAACCAACCACCTCAGCCACCATTGCGGCCAGCTCTTCTATGGTGCAGTCCATGCCGGTGCCTATGTTCAGGAAGCAAGGGTTGGGGGGCTGAAAAAGATCAGAGAGCACCTGATCCGGAAGCTGCATCAAGAAAACGCAGGCGTCCGCCATGTCATCTACATGCATGAACTCTCGGCGGGCCTTGCCTGTGCCCCATATCAAAACAGAAGGCCGGCTTAACTGGTGCTTCTTGTTGAAATTCGGACCATGTTGAACAAGGGGAAGCCCCAGGCAGGAGCGCACATCCCGAGGGATGGGGCCAAAGCGGGACTCGTCCCGGGCTATGCCCTCCAGATCTCCCATGGAGGCCAGTCTGGCCAGATGAAACTTGCGCATCAGGGCCGGAAGCACGTGGGAGCTTTGCAAGTCAAAGTTGTCGTTGGGACCGTAAAGATTGGTAGGCATGACCGAGATGAACCTGGTGCCGTACTGCGAGTTGTAAGAACGGCACATGAGGATCCCTGCGATCTTGGCCAGGGCATAAGGTTCATTGGTGGGCTCCAGAGGCCCGGCCAGAAGATACTCTTCTCTTATGGGCTGAGCACAATGCCTCGGATAGATGCATGAAGAACCTAGAAAGAGCAGCCTGTGTACCCCTGTTTTCCAGGCTGCGTGGATCACGTTGGTCTGGATAGCCAGGTTCTCGTAAATAAACTCAGCCGGGTAGGTGCTGTTGGCCCAAATTCCACCCACCCTGGCTGCAGCCAGATAGACTTGTCTTGGCTTCTCAGAAAAAAAGAACTCTTCCACCTGTTCTTGACGAGTCAGGTCCAGCTCCTGGTGCGTGCGCAAGATCAGATCTTCCTGACCCAATGACCTGAGCTTTCTAACCAGCGCCGATCCCACCAGACCTGTGTGGCCCGCCACAAAGATCCCCGACATCTTTTCCGTCCCGCCCTGGGGGCAAACCCCTCTCACCCCGGATAATCTGCCAAAAGCGCCCACCTTGGGGGACCACGCCCCAAAACCTCTCAAGCATTGTTCTCAATCAGAAAAAACGCGGGCTAAAAACTCCCTTTCTGATCGGATGAGTGCAGGGTATTGGTTCGCAAGGCGAGCTGGCGAACCAGGTCTTGACAATGCCTGAGCTGAAGCAGCTCCTCCATATCAGCCTTGACCATTATGCTCACCAACTCACGGAATCCCACCTTGGGCTCCCAGCCCAACTTTTTTTGCGCCTTGCTAAAATCCCCGCGCAAGACCTCCACCTCAGTGGGTCGAAAGTACCGCGGGTCTATCCTAACCAGTACCGCGCCGGGCTTAAGCAGGTCATGCTTGAAAGGTATTTCTGTGGAGGATGCCTCTGTGGATTCCAGGCAAGAAAACAATGAAGGCTTGTTCTCGACAGATGCCAAAATCCCCACCTCCTCGGTCCCGGAGCCCTGCCATCTAAGCTCCATGCCAGCCTCAAGGAAAGCCCTCTCACAGAATTCCCTCACACTGTGGCATTCTCCTGTGGCCACCACAAAGTCCTCAGGCTCATCCAGCTGGAGGATCCGCCACATGACTTCCACGTAGTCTGGAGCGTATCCCCAATCCCTCTTTGCCTCCAGATTCCCCAGATACACGCACCTTTCCAAACCCAGGCGAATGCGTGCCACAGCCCTTGTTATTTTTCTGGTCACAAAGGTCTCACCACGACGGGGAGATTCGTGATTGAAGAGAATCCCGTTGGAGGCAAAAAGCCCGTACGCTTCCCTGTAATTGCGAACCATGTGGAAAGCGTATACCTTGGCCGCAGCGTACGGGCTCCTTGGCTGGAAAGGTGTCTCCTCGTTCTGGGGGGGAGGAGCCGCCCCAAACATCTCTGAAGAGGAAGCCTGATAGAAACGGGCCTTGAGCCCGCTTCTCCTCAAGGCTTCCAGCAACCTGGTGGTACCAAGCCCCACCACCTCCCCTGTGTAGTCAGGCATGTCAAAACTGACCCTCACATGACTCTGGGCGGCCAAGTGGTAGACCTCATCGGGCATCACATTGTAGACCAGGTGGGCAAGCTGACCCGAGTCTGACAAGTCTCCGTAATGCAGGAAAAGCCTGGCTCCGGGTTCATGAGGATCTGTATAGATGTGCTCTATGCGATCTGTGTTGAAAGTACTTGAGCGCCTGATCAGGCCGTGCACCTGGTAGCCCTTGGAAAGGAGCAACTCTGCCAGATAAGAGCCGTCCTGCCCGGTGATCCCGGTAATAAGAGCCGTCTTGCTCATTTGCCCTGAATCCCAGTTTGAATGAACAATGTGTAAGCCTTTGCAACCGTATGCTAGCCAAGGAAAGCGGCGGCGTCAATTGAGGAGAAAAGGCAGAATCCAGGGCAAGCCAGAAGCGGACACCCAAACTCATAAAAAGCCCCCTTCGGCCAGGCAAGTCCCAGGGGAAGAGCTTCAGGTGGAATGGACTTGCCATGGCCGAGAAGGGATTCTCTTTGATCAAAAATCAGGCTCCAGCACTATCCTGCGGGTTATGTTCCCAGAGTGAGCTTCCTCGAAAGCCTCCTTTATCTGGCTCATGGGCCTTGTCTGAAGGAAAGGCTCTATCTGGATCTTCCCTTTCTGAACCATCTCTAGCACCACCGGATAATACTTGGGCAGGCATCCCCATGTGCCTATTATCTCGGCGTCAAAGGCCATGAGTCTTGAGATGCTGTACTCGTTTTTGGCCATTCCAAAGCCTACCACCACCAGTTTCCCCACAAAGGACAGAAGGGTCAGGGCTATGTCCTGGCCTGCTTTGGTGCCCGTTACCTCGAAGATCTTCCATCCCCAGTTGTGAGGGAGCTTGTTGGCTTTGCATATTTCACGGAACTCGTTCTGAATCGTCTTTACGTCTTTGTCCTTGGAGTTGATTATGGCATCAGCCCCAAACTTCAAAGACCTCTCCAACTTCTCCTGGTTGCGCGCTATGGCCACCACATAGCGGGCACCCAAGGCCTTGACCATTTGAGTCATGTAAACACCCACCCCGCCGGTTGCTCCTATCACAACAGCCAAATCTCCTTCTTTGAAGTCGGCCCTCATGGCCGCCTGGTAGGGGGTGGTTACAGCGTCGGCCACAACCGCGTAGTGGGAGAGGGGAATCCCTTTGGTATCCTCTATCACGCACAGGTCTTGAGACGGCACCGGAATATGACTGGAAAAACCCCCGTAAGGCCCCAGGCTGTTGCCGGGCATTTTCTGGGCCAGACACCTGTTGCCCCGTCCGTCCGCGCAAATGGGGCAGTTATTGCAAGGCATGACGGCTGGGACTATCACCTTCTTTCCCAGAAGATCTCCAGCCACAACAGTGCCGCTGATCTCGTGGCCTAGGGTCAGGGGTGGCTTCTCCACCGTGGGCACCCCGTCATAAAAATAACCCAAATCTGTGTGACAGACCCCGCATCCCGCCACCTCCACCAGGGACTCCCCCGGCTTCAGTTCTGGCACGTCCAGTTCAGCCCTTTCCAATACCCCCTGAGTCACTTCGCCGGTCTCCCTGTTCTTGCTCCAGGGACTCTTCATCTGCCATGTCTGGATCTTCTGGGGCGCTGCCATGGGAACCTCCTTTCTCGTCTATCTGGTCTGTTCCGTCTGTCTCGTCTGTCTGGTCGGTCTCTTCGGTTCAATGCCTTGGGTTGACTGAGTAAGGGAAACAGGGGGTCAAAGGACCCCATCTTTGCGACTCACTCCTCCCTTGCCGGCCTGGTGTAGATGACCTTGAACCGCTCAAGGTTCTCTTCAAAACATGAGCGGCACTCCCCCTCCTCTGCAGGGGGGAGGGGCTCCAAACGCACCTCCAAGCCCAGGGATCGGTAGAGCTCCACCGCCTCGCTCAGCCTGGGCTCTGCTGCTACAAACTGCCTGGTCCAACCCTCTTCCATACCGATCTTTCCTCTCGGAACTGCCCAGTCCTACCCGGCCTGCTGCTCAAGGCTAAAAGCCTACAACTTCTCCCCCATATCTATTTCGCCTTTTCCCCGCCCCCTCCGACAGAGGGAGATGCCATGGCCTCGATCAAGACGAAGGCCGCCTGCAAAGCCGAGGTGGGGCAAAGCGGGAAACACTCCCTGCATTCCCAGCAGACCTTGGAAGCTATCTCAGGTATGAAACTGATCTCCCGCCTGGTCCCCCTGTCTATGAAACCCACGGCGTTCAACTTCTTTATCTCCGCACAGTACCTAACACAAAGCCCGCAAAGAATACAGAAAGAAGCCTCTTTTTCGAACCGCTCTGGGTCGGCTCCATATTCCCGACCCAACTCCACCAGAACCGGTGAATGCGGTGCGTGGGCCAAAAGCAGCTCCAGGATACTTTTTCGAATCATGTCGATCTTGGGCGACCTGGTCCTAACCACCAAATCCTTTTCCACCTGATAAAGACATGCCGCCACCAACCTTGACCTGCCTCGACTCTCCACCTCCACCGTGCAGATCCTACAGGCCCCGTAAGGCTCCAGCTTTTCATGATGGCAAAGGGTGGGGATACTTATCCCTTGCTTCTCAGCTGCCTGAAGAATGGTCATCCCTTCTTTTGCCGCAACCTCCTTGCCGTCTATCTCCAGCTGTATGTCACTCATCTCGGGGTTCCTCTGGTCTATCTCGTCTATTCGGTCTATCTGGTCTGTTCCGTCTATTTCGTCTGTTTGGTCCATGGGGCGCAACGGCCCTTGGAATCGCCTTCTTCTTGTGTCCCAGCCTTTATCTCTTAACCTCGGGTGCGGCCCCCCTGCTGCACCCCGACGGGCACGGGCTGCCCGGAGATCTTCTTCACAGCACTGAAACGGGACGGACACACCTCGAAACAGGTCCCACACTTGGTACATTTCTCCTGGTCGATGACGTGCACCACTTTCTTTCCACCGGTTACAGCACCGGCTGGACATTTCCTCAGGCAATTCATGCAGGCCTTGCACTTCTCAGGGTCTATATAGTAGGAGATCAAATTCTTGCAGGAAAGGGCCGGGCATCTCTTCTCGCGCACATGGGCCTCGTACTCTTCCCTGAAATATTGCAAAGTGCTGAGGAAAGGATTGGGGGCGGTCCTGCCCAGGGCGCAAAGGGAGGCCTCCTTGGCAACTTCCGCCAACTCCTCCAGGAGCTGTATATCCCCCTCTTTGCCCTCCCCGCAGGTTATGCGGGTGAGCACTTTCAACATCTGTCTGACCCCCTCCCGGCAGGGCACGCATTTCCCGCAAGACTCGTCTGTGAGGAATTCCAGGAAATACCTGGCCACATCAACCATGCAGGTATCCTCGTCCATGACGATCATCCCGCCTGAGCCCATCATGGATCCGGCCTGGGAAAGCTCGTCGAAACCCACTTGCATATCCAGCAGGCTCTCAGGAAGGCAGCCCCCTGAGGGGCCTCCGGTTTGCACTGCCTTGAAGCCCTTCCCGCCTGGGATACCGCCGCCGATGTTGTAAATGATCTGCCTCAGGGTGGTTCCCATGGGCACTTCCACCAGGCCTGTGTTGGTTATCTTCCCCACCAGGGAAAAGATCTTGGTTCCCTTGCTGGTGTCGGTTCCAAATTCACAGAACCAATCAGCCCCTTTGTTTATGATGAGGGGCACATTGGCCCAGGTCTCCACATTGTTAAGAACGCTGGGCCGGTCCCATACTCCTTTTATAGCCGTATGAATATACTTGGGCCTGGGCTCCCCAACTTTCCCCTCCAGGGCAGTCATGAGGGCGCTGGATTCCCCGGACACAAAAGCCCCTGCCCCTCTGTGCACCTTTACCTCAAAATCAAAACCCGAGCCCAATATGTTCTTGCCCAAAAGGCCTTTTTCCACAGCCGTTTCTATGGCATGGCCGACATTTTCCACAGCAAGAGGATACTCCTGCCTCACATAGATAAAACCCTGGTGGGCTCCCACTGCGTAGCCCCCTATGACCAGACCCTCCAAAACCGAGTGCGGATTCCCCTCAAGCAGGCTCCTGTCCATGTAGGCCCCGGGGTCTCCCTCGTCGGCATTCACAATCACATATTTGGTATCGCCTGGAGCCTTTCTGGATTCCTCCCATTTTCGGCCTGTAGGGAATCCCCCGCCCCCTCTTCCCCTTAAATTGGATCTCTTGACCTCTTCCACCACCTCATCGGGGCTCATCTGAAAAAGCACCTTGGCAAGGGCAGAGTATCCCCCCAGGGCCAAATAATCTTCCAGGCTCTTGGGATCAATGCTGCCGTTTGAGCCAAGTACAACTCGCTGTTGGTTCTTGTAAAAGGGGATATCTGATTCATGCACTATCTTCAGTCCGGTTCCGGGCTCCTCGTACAGAAGCCTCTCCAGGAGCTTGTTTTGCTTTACGGTCTCCGAGATTATCTCAGGCACATCCTCGGGCTGCACCTTCAGGTAGCATATGCCTTCAGGATGGATCACTATGATGGGACCTCTTTCGCAGAAGCCGTGACAGCCCGTCCTCCTGAGCTCAACGTCCCCTTCCAGGCCTTGTTTCTTAAGCTCCTCCTGGATGGCCACAGCCACCTCCCTGCTTCTAGCAGCATGACAGGCCGATCCGGAACACAAGGAAATACAGCGCCTGTGAGGGTCTCTTCGGGAAAGAATCTCCTTCCTTAGCTCTTCCAGTTCAGCGGGTGAATTTATCCTGGGCATTTTCCCGTCCTACTCGTATTGATTGAGCACTTCTGATGTCTTGGAGGGCGCCATGGCCCCGTAAGTTTTCCCGTCTATTTCCATGACCGGCCCCAGAGCGCAGCATCCCAGACAATTCACTGTTTCAAGGCTGAACTTAAGATCTGCATCGGTCTCTCCGGCCCTTATTCCGGTCAAGCCCTCCACGGACTCCAGGACCCTCTGGGCCCCTCGCACATGACACGCGGTACCCATGCAGATGTGGATCTCGTGACGGCCCTTGGGCACCAAACTGAAGGCCTTGTAAAAAGTGGCTATGTGCTGAATGCGGCTGAGGGGCACATCCAGCCTTTGGCTGACCCTCTCCAAGGCCTCTTTGGGGAGCCAGTGGATTTCCCTTTGAATCTCCAGCAACACCTGGATAAGAGAGCTGGCATCTCCGTCATACTTGTCTATGATTTCATCCAGTTTGCCCCTGTCCATGGCCTCCTCGTCCATACGGTTTCTCTTTTAGTGATTTTTTGATCATCCAATCCGCGTTGAATTTATGCCTGTCAGACGCACCAAGCAATTTGCCTCCCCGGTCCCCCAGGGCTGCCTTCAAGCCAAGGCAAAGCTCTTGGCCTCTCCGTCATACCTTATAAGACCTCTTCTGGAGAGGCCTATGAGCTGCTTGGACACTTGAGAGCCGCTAAGCCCCAGCCGCTCGGCTATCTGCCCTGTGGAAAGAGGGGTTTTTGCAAGCAGAAGAGCTATCTCCTGTTTTTCCAATTCCTCCAGGATGGTCTGGCGAATCAGAGCCTTGCCCTCTTGGCTCCCGAAAAACCTCACATATTCCTGCTCAGACCTTGAAAGCTTGAGCCTTTCCGCCATGGCAAGCCTTATGTAGGGAACCAGCCTTGTGGCAGCCTCCAGGCCGATTCGAACTCTAGCCTGGTGGGCCCCCTCTCCTGTACCCAGGGGCCCGAGTTTGGTCAGCTTCTTGGCAAAGTCATTCATTACCTCGGCGAACCTAATCCCTTCGGAAGCGCTCACCCATTCCAACCTGAGCCTCTCAGGACTCAGGCCTATGTGTTCCAGGATTGCTTTCCCCACATATACCATGCCCAAGGCATCATAATTCCCCTCTGTAATGTAATGGCACTCTCCAGGCCAACATCCGCCTATGAAGACCCCGTCCGCCCCACCTGTGAAGGCTTTCAGTACGAAAGAGATATCTACCCTGCCGGAGCACATTAGACGCACCAGTCTCACATAAGGAGGGTACTGATAACGGGAAACCCCTGCCAAATCCGCCCCTGCGTAACAACACCAGTTGCAGGAAAAGCCTATTATCCTGGGCTTGAACTGAAAACCAGCGCTCATGATCTTAACGTCCTCCGGTTCCCGTGGCCTTTTTTTCCTCTTCCAGGTCTTGTTCCAGATCAACAAGCAGTCCTTCTATCTGTGCGTACACTTGCTCATCCTTGTAATGCTTGAGGAAAATGGCCCCTGTGGGACACTTGGTGTTGCAAAGCCCGTCCCCTTTGCAAAGCACAGGATTCACGCTGGCCTTTCGGCCCTGGGGGGTGTCGCGGAACTCTATGGCCCCATAAGTACAGCAGGAGATGCAGGCCCCGCAGCCCACACACCTCTGCTCCTCCACATCACAGACGGATCCAGAGGCCACTATTCTGTCCTGGGAAAGCAGGGTTAGGACTCGGCCGGCAGCGCCATAGGCCTGGGAAACAGCCTCTGGAATATGCTTTGGATAGTGGGCAATGCCGCAAAGATAAACCCCGTCAGCTCCGAAATCCACAGGCCTGAGCTTTACATGAGCCTCCTGGAAAAATCCGTCCGGGTTTAGGTTCACCTTGAACAACTGGGCCAACTCCCTGGTTTTGGCCGAGGGGATAACTGCCGCCGCCAAGGCCACTAGATCAACACTTAGTTCCAGTTTCTTGCCCAGCACATAGTCCGGACAGCCCACTTTAAGCACACTTCTGCCTTCCTCTGTGGCCGCTTCAACCTCGGGCATACTCTGGGGTTCATACCTTATGAATCTGACACCTTTTTCAGCCGCTTCTCTGTAAGAGTCCTCCCTGAAGCCATAGGTCCTCATGTCCCTGAAAAGAACATAGACGTCCAAAGCGGGGTTGAGCTCCTTGAGCAGAAGGGCGTTTTTCACCGAATGGCTGCAGCATATTCTTGAGCAGTAATTCCTCTCCTGATTCCTGCAGCCCACGCACTGGATCATGGCAATGCTTTGGGCTGCCAGAATTCTTTCGTCCTTCTTGGCTATGAGCTCTTCCAGCTCTATGTTGGTGAGCACCCTGGGATCTTGCCCGTAGAGATATTCGGTGGGCTTATACTCCTCTGCGCCTGTGGCTATCACAGCCGCCCCATGCCGGATCTCCTGCACCCTCCCCTGCGACCTGACACTCGTCGTGAAATTGCCCACATAGCCCTTGCAGCCCAGGATGGAGGCCCCAAGGAGCACGTGTATCAGGGGATGCCGGTTGACCTTTTCAATGAGATGGCGCAAATAGTTCTGGACGTCTATGCCCTCCAGGGTGTAATGGAGCCTTTGCGCTATCCCTCCCAGCTCATCCTCTTTCTCCAGCAGGTACACTTCATGGCCCTGCTCGGCTATGCTGAGCGCGCAGGTCATACCCGCAATCCCACCTCCCACAACCAGGGCCCTCTTGTCCACAGGAAGGTAGAATTCTTCCAAAGGCTCCAGCATCATGCTTCTGGCCACAGACATTCTGACTATGTCCTTGGCCTTCTCTGTGGCCTCCTCTTTCTCCCTGGAGTGGACCCAGGAACAATGCTCCCTGATGTTGGCCATGTCGAAGAAATACTGGTTGATGCCGGCCATGCGCAGGGTGTCCCTAAACAAGGGCTCGTGCGTCCTTGGAGTGCATGCAGCCACTATCACTCTGTTGAGGCCCTTTTCCTGTATGGTATCCGCTATGGCCTTGGCAGAATCGCTGGAGCAGGAGAAAAGCTGCTCCTGGGCATGGGCCACATGGGGAAGGCTTAGGGCGTAATCCACCACAGAGGGGACATCCACCACACGTCCTATATTGGCCCCACAGTGGCAAACAAAAACTCCCACTCTGGGTTCCTCTTGGGATACATCCCTCTCAGCAGGGTAAACCCGCTCAGTGGCCAGCTTGCCTCGCCTGCGCCTCAAGAGCTCACCGCATTTTGAGCCAGCTCCGCTTGCACTCACAACGCTCTCTGGTATGTCCACTGGCCCCTGGAAGGCGCCGCTTACATAGATGCCCGGACGGGTTGTCTCTATGGGATTGCCTGGGTTTGTCTTGCAGAAACCGTGCTCATTAAGCTCTATGCCGAATATCTTAGCCAGATCTTCTGCCCCCACGGGCGGCCTGAGGCCCACGGACAAGACCACCATGTCAAACTCCTCTTCCTTGACCCCCTCCTGGAAGTTGGAATACCTTATTCTCACCCCTTTGGTCTCAGGGTTCTCCCCAACCACCGAGACGTAGCTTCTCACAAACCTGATGCCCGGCAAGCGCTCTGTTCTTTGGTAAAACCTCTCGAAATCCTTCCCGTAGGAACGGATGTCGTTATGGAATATGGTGCATTGGGCCTCGGCGTCATGATCCTTGGTAAGGATCACCTGTTTTTGGGTGTATGTGCAGCAGACCGCTGAACAGTAGCTGTTTCCCCCCGGCAAAACGGTCCTGGAGCCCACGCAATGGATCCAAGCCAGCTTCCTGGGATGTTTTAGGTCCGAAGCCCTTCTTATCTCCCCCTCATAGGGACCAGTGGAGCAAAGTATCCTCTCGTACTCCAGGCTGGTGACCACATTTTGGAAACGGCCGTAACCGTACCGCTCCAACATCTGCCGGTCCACTATCTTGTAGCCTGGGGACAGTATGACAGCCCCCACCTTCACTTCCACCCTCTCTGGTTTCTGGGTGAAATCTATGGCCTTATTCTTACATACGGTCTGGCAGATCCTACACTTCTTTTCCTTGAGATAAAGGCAGTTCTCGTCGATGTATGTGACCAGGGGGATGGCCTGTGAAAAGTATATGTGGATGGCCTTGTTCTTGGATATGTCCTGGTTGAAGGGGTCGGGGACTTTCACAGGACAATATTCCACGCAGGTTGTGCAGCCGGTGCAGACATCCTCCAACACATACCTGGGCTTCTTCACCAGAGTCACTCTAAAGTCCCCGGGTTCCCCCTCAAGCCTCTCCACCTCCGTATAGGTCATGATCTCTATGTTCTGGTGCCTGCTGCATTCGATGAACTTGGGAGACTCTATGCACATGGAGCAATCGTTGGTGGGAAAGGTCTTGTCCAGAAGAGCCATGTGTCCGCCTATGGCCGGAGACTCCTCTACAAGAAAGACCTTGAATCCTGCTGTGCCCAAATCCAGGCAAGCTTGGATACCGCTTATCCCGGCCCCCACCACCATCACATCTGCACAATTGGCAGTGGAAAGTTTCTCCAGCAACTTCATCATGTCAGAACGGATTTCCATATCTCATCCCCTCATGGTTGAAAACCTAAGCCACAACCATCCAAACCGGACCACACGCCAAAGTCCCTCATCGGGGGATTAAACCCCAAGCCCTTGTAAGGGCTTCACATTTTCCAATTCAAGCCTAAGCAAAACCGGAAACCGGATATAAAGCTCTCTGTGAGCATGGACCATTTTTCATCCCGCCGTTTCCCCCAAGAAGCCCAACTCAGGCTCCCGAGCAACAAAATCTAAACCACTTCAGCCAAAACTTCGCTGATCTCCTTGATCTCTATCACCTCGCTGTCAGGCCTGTTGAGCCTGCTGTCTTCGAAATTGGTTATGCAGTAAGGGCAGGAGGTGACCAGGACCCTGGCCCCTGTCTCCACAGCCTGATGGAGCCTGAGGTCGGAGAACCTCTCGTTCCTCGGGGTTTCCATCCAGATGCGCCCGCCTCCTCCCCCGCAACATAGGCTGCTTTCCCGCTGGTCGGGCATTTCCAGGAGCTCCAGCCCTGGGATGCTCTTGAGGATCTGACGAGGCTCCTCGAATATGTTGTTGTGCCTGCCCAGGTAGCATGGGTCATGGTAGGTCACGGATTTGGGGAACTCCCCTTTTACCTCCAGCCTGCCTTCCTTCAGGAGCTCCCAGAGGTACTGGGAAATGTGCACCACCTCCAGGTTCATGCCCAGAGCTGGATATTCGTTCTTGAAGGTATGGTAACAATGGGGGGAGGAAACCAGTATTTTTCTTACCCCATGGTCTACGAAACTCTTGATGTTTTCCCTGGCCAACCGTTTGAAAAGCTGCTCGTCCCCTGTTTTTCGGATGCTCTCCCCGCAGCAGTTCTCCCTGGGGCCCAAGATCCCGAAGTCCACCCCGGCCTTGCTGAGGACAGTGGCGGTTGCCTTGGCCACCTTTTTCAGCCTGGCATCGTAGCTTGGGTAGCAGCAAGCAAAGTAGAGGATTTCGGTGCCTTCCTCGTAGCTCTTGACCGGGAGCCCATCTGCCCAGCGGGCCCTGCTGGCCCTTTCCTCGTTTAGGGGATTGCCCTGTCCAACCAGGCTTGCGCTAACCGTACGAATGGGTTTCACCGGGTTAGGGAATATGCCGTAATCCGTTGCTATCTTGCGAAGCGCCACTCCTGCCTCTATCTGATCAACACCCCTGGGACAGCGCTGGGGACAGGTCCCACAGGTGGTACAGCGCCAGATCTCCTCCCCCTCTATTTCCGTGAGACCGAAGACCCCTTCGCGGATTATCCTTCGCATGCTGAAACTGGTGACCCGGTTCCAAGGGCATACAGCATCACAAAGACCACATTGATAGCACAGCCTGAAGGATTCCCCCCCGGATTGCTCTACCAGCTCTATGATCTCCTTGTAAGGCGCCACGGTCTCCACTTCACTCATCTCCTTCCAAGGCAAGCTTTTCAACCAAGAAGCACAGGGGCTCCAGGCCCAAGAAAGCCTTGGCCCTTGTTCTATCCATGCCTACCCATAAAGGGTTCAAAGTACTTTTCAGCCACTCTTATTCTTTCTTGGAAACTTTCTCGCCCGAAACTCTAGCTATGGTCTCTATGACCTTCTCCATACCATATTTGTCCAAGAGGGCTTCAACACCCATCTCCAGATCCTCGGGCTTGGCATCTTCTTGCCCTTCCTCTTCCCTCTCCTCGTAGGTCAAGGCATCCACCAAACACCACTTCACGCACATAGGCTCTTTGAGCTCCGGGTCGTCCTCGCACATGTCGCACTTGAGGGGCAGTCCTGAGTCGGGCTCCTTGAAAAGATCCCTGGAAGAGCAGGAGGCGTTACAGAAGTTGCATTCCCCGTAGTCCCTTCCGTCTATCACATAAGAATGTCTTCCAGCGCACTCCGCCTCGGCATGATAACCGGCCCTGATAGGCAGAAAAACATTGTCCAGCTCGTCCCTAATCACCCTTATCCTGGATCTGGAAGGGTTGTTGCTGGCGTACTTTGGCGAGGAATGAAAGGCTGAGCAGGCAACCTCGCAAGCCCTGCAGCCGTTACACTTGTCCACATCAACCCTTATGGATTTTATCTTCTTTTTTTGCACCTTCCACTCCTTTCCCGCGGCCCGACTCTTCCTGCAAGGCCCAAAATTACTCTAAGGGCCTTCCCAGACTTCAGAACCAAGACCCCGTCACGCTGCTTCCAAACCCCTTAGACCTAGCTTCCAAGTCTCACCCCGCCTACCCCTCCAGAATGCCCCTTTCCACAAAGTCCTGGTAAACATAATCCAAGCCCAGGTTCTGCAAAGTCTCCCTGGTGGGTATACCCTGGCTGTTCCAGCCCTTGTATCTGTAGTATTCCTCCAAGAGCTGGTTCTCATATTCTGGGAATCTCTTTTTCCAGTGATCATCTGGGGGGCGCTCGTCCTGCCTTCTCATGCCTTTCCTTATGTTTATGGATCTGACCAGGTTCCTGACCCTGCTGGCCGCGCTCCAAAGGGAATCCTCGTCCATGTCCAGACCTGTGGCATAGGAGATTAAGGGTGCCAGGTTGTGGATGTGGTATGGAGGCTTTAGAGGGAAGGAAGAAAGCCCTGCGCAAATCCCCGTGGAATCATCTATATAGTGCATTATCTCCTGCCAGTCCACCAGGTCGCAGATCACATCCACTGAGGGATAGAAGGGAAACACCTTGCCCTCCTCACCCCACTCCAGGATGAACTCCTTGAATTTCTCCTCTTTCCCGCTGGGCACATGCACCCAGTCCCTCACGAACTCCTCCCTCACATCCTTGGGCAGGGGGGTCTGGGGTATCTGGCCTTCTATCTGGGTGATGTTTATCTTTTCGCCTGTAGACCACATGAGGAAGTAAATGGGATTCAACATGCCCAGTTTGATGGGGATCTGTTCATGCTTTTTTATGGTGTTGTGGTCAAAGGCTTCGGCCCCTTTTCCTATGCGGCGGGCCGCCCAATAAACCCCGTCGGCCAGCACGTCCCCTATGCCCTCTCTTCTCACGATCCTGTCCAGGAGCCAGTTGAACTTGCCTTCGGTGTCGGAGGGCATGCCGTCTAGGTCTTTGTCGGTCAAAATCCCTGCCTCGTAAAGCTCCAGGGCAAAGGCCATGACCTGTGGGGCAGAGAAACCATCCACCCCGTACTCCTGGGCACGGCCCGCTATTCTCAGGCCGAAGTCCAGATCGTCAGCCATGGCTGCCATCACGTAGGTCAGCTTGGAGAAGCACTTCATGGTGTAAGTGGGATAGCCGGGTATGGAGATGATCCCAGCGCAGCGCACCGGACAGTTGTAACAGCTTATGAGCCTTTTTCTGGCTGACTCCAGAGTCTCGGTCCATTTTTTTTCCACTTCTTTGTTCCAGAAGTCCTTCCTCCTGTGCCTGGCGTTCCCCCAAGCAAAGGCTATGGTGTGCCACTCCTCGTCGTGCACGGCCATTTCCTGGGGAGAGCCTATCCTGGCCAGAATGGGAGGTACACCCTTCAAGGGATTGTTGGCCCGGTGCTGTATGTATTCCAGGATCTGGTTGCATATCTCCATAAACTCGGCGGACTTGGCGATGTTAAGATCCTTGGTGCCCCGAACAGCTATGGCCTTTAGGTTCTTATCCCCCATGATGGCCCCGAGGCCCAACCTGCTGGCACTTCCCCTATGACTCTCTATGGAGGAGAAGAAAACCCTGTTCTCCCCAGCCAGACCTATGGCCATAACCTGGGCTTTGGGCTCCTTGAGCTCCTCCCTGATCAGCTCTGCGGTCTCGTAGGTGCTCTTCCCCCTGAGGTGACTAGCATCCCTTATCTCCACCTTGTCGTTGTTTATCCAGATGTACACCAGCTCAGGCGACTTGCCCCTGATGACAACCTTGTCATACCCGGCGTACTTCAGCTCTGGAGCCCAAAATCCACCCATCATGGAGTAACCCATGAGCTGGGTCTGGGGCGAAATGGAGGAAATTATGGTCCTGTTGGCTCCAGGGGCCGGGGTGCCACAGAGGAGCCCTGAGCTGAATATGAGGAGGTTTTCAGGGGAGAAAGGCTCTAGCTCCGGAGGTACCCTGTCCCACAACATCTTGGAATTGGTTCCAAGCCCACCCAGGTAAAGCGGAGTGAGCCTCGGGTCGGTCTCCACCCTCTCTATGCTTCCTCTGGACAGATCAATTTCCAGGTTGAACCCTGTCTCGGCATACCTCATTTCGTCCCCCCAACTGTCGAGCTTGGCGCTTTTGCTTCTTGGAACCCAGGAGCCCCCGAAAGAAGCTCTTTCCAGCTCTCTTGCGAACCCCTAGGCAGGGCCTCAAACCGCAAAGGCCTGAGACCTCATCACTAAATTCATACTAGTCTCTTTGCGACTAGTATCAATCTATCTGGTCCCTGAAAGCTTGTCAACACTTTTTTTGATCTTGGAGATGGTTCAGGAAGGGGAAAGCCGGACCCCATGGGTCTTTTCAAACCCTGGTTTTTTTTCTAAGAGGGACTTGGCAAATACAGCAGCTCCAATGGCCCCGGCCAGCTGCGTGTCGTACCTGGGTTGAAGGCTCTTGAGTCCCAACTCCCTCTCCACCCGCGCCACAACCCCTGAGTTCTTGGCTATGCCCCCTGTGATGGCGAACTCCCTCTCCACCCCGATCCGTTCCAGCAGCAGAACCACCCTGCGAGCCATGGCCGAGCAGTAAGCTGCAGCGACCTTTTCCCTGGACCAACCCGATCGAAGGAGCCTTGAGGCCTCGCTCTTGGCGAACACCACACAAGTGCTGCTTACAGCAGGAGGCTCCTGTTCCACCTTCAGGGAAAGCTCTCCCATCTCCTCAAGGGGAAGGCCCATTAATTCAGCCAGGACCTCGATCCCCCGGCCAGTGCCGGCCGCACACTTGTCGTTCATGATAAAAGACAGGACCTTCCCTTCCTGGTCACAACGGATTGCTTTACAGTCCTGCCCTCCCATGTCCAGAATCGTGCGCACCGAAGAGCCGTAAATGAAATTAGCTCCTTTGGCGTGACAGGCTATTTCGGTGACCGTGCGATTCGCAAAGGGTATGTTCACCCTTCCGTACCCGGTCCCAACGATGTAATGAATCTCTCCTAGGGTTAGGCCTGTGTGCTCCAAGGCCCACTCCATGGCCCTTGTGGCGCTCTTGGCGCTTTCGGAGCCTGTGTGGATGTTGGAATAACAGTAGAGTTGCCCGTCCAGCATTACTACGGCTTGGGTGCTCACAGAGCCTACATCCACCCCGGCGGTTATTACTTTGGCTTTTCTCCAATCCAGATCAGGGGAATTCCATCTAATTTCAGCCCATGTTGAAAACCCTGACATGCCTCGCTCCTGCCTTATGCCTTATGCCTTGCAGCCTGCCTGAGAACCGGCCTTTCTCTCGAGCCTTACTTGGTCACCTGGGGTGACGGCTTACCTCAAACCTTCTCAGCCCCAAGGAGTGCAGCCCCCAAGGCACCTACCAGCTCGGGCTGCTGGGGAACCTTCACTTCAACTCCCAGAAGTCTGCTTAGGGCCTGTACCACCCCAATATTTCTTCCCACACCCCCCACCAGCACCACATCGGGTTCCACCCCGACCCGTCTCACCATGGAGGCTATCCGCTCGGCAATGGCGTCGTGCACGGCCCTAGCCATATCGGGTTTGGGGGTATTGGCGTGCACCAGAGAAATAACTTCGCTTTCTGCAAAAACAGTACACTGGGCATTGATACAAACCTGTTTTGTGGCCTCCAAGGCCAAAGGGCCCATCTCTTCCAACCTTACCTCCAGGGCCCTGGCCATGGTTTCCAAAAAAACTCCGGCTCCAGCCGCACACCTATCGTTTATGACAAAATCAACCAGCCTCCCACGGCTGTCGCTCCTAAGAGCCCTGGCCTCCTCTGCCCCCACATCGATTACGGTTCTGGCATTGGGGAAAAAATACACGGCTCCTCTGGCATCCGCGCTCACCTCGGTGACGGTGTCATGGTGAAAGCCCACCTGTTGCTTGCCGCATCCAGTGGCCACAACCCTTTGCACCTTTTCCTTCGGGACTCCGGCCACATCCAGGGCTTCCCCATAGGCCTTTTCCACTGCAGCAGCTGTATCCCCTCCGGCCACAACCAAGCTCCAGCCAAGTATCCCGGCCTCTCCCAGAATCACAACCTTCACAGTTTTGGCTCCGCAGTCCACCCCTGCTGTTATCATCCCAGCGCTCCTGAATCCTAGCCTAGCCCTCCCCCCAAAGCCCCATCCACAAAGAAAGAGACAAACCCGCTAATCACAAGAAGAAGTTATCACCGGCCTAGGTTCCTGCACAAGCTAAGAGGTCAATTTTTTCCACCTGCAAATAATCAGGCTCAATTCTCCTGGGGAGGCACGGCCCCCATTTTAGGGGGCTTGAGCGACCTGTATCTTTTTTCCGAAAAGAAAACCTGTCAAGGGAATCGGCCGGGCCTAAGAACACAGGTAACCACTAGTCCAGATCCACCTGAGTCTTGCACTTGTTGCACCTCATGGCCCCACGGAAAAGCTTCTGGCCGCACTGGGGGCAAAGGTACCTGGCTTCCTCATCCTGGACCCACTTCTGGCTTCCTACTTCCCGCCAATAAGGAATGGCCCTCAAGATGACCCTCTTGCCCACGCTCATGGGAAAATTCTCTATGTGGGTGCAGGGGAACTCATCACATTGGTGGCAGCCCTGGTAACCTCTCTTCTGCGTGCAGGCCCTGATCTCACACTTTTTGCAGTGCATAAACTGATCCTGGGAAAGGCACCCCTGGCATCTGATGTCATCTGGGGTTAGCCTCTCGCTGTTGGGGAGGGTGCCCTTTCCAGGGGAATTACCCTTGTAAAGCTCAACCAGCTTCTCTTTGAGCTTCTGGTTACTGTCCCTGTGTGCAATGTAGATGGCACAGACCCCACAGTAGAGCCCGCACGGAGCCAAAAAATTCGGGTTCACTTCCATGGCCTGACCCCCTTGCTGTTCCTTTTTCTGGAACTGACTGGGTCCTTTTAGCACTGGGCTCCGAGTTTGAGGCCTGAGGCTCGGGGGGTGAATCAGATGCTCCCCATTGCCTCGGCCTATCTCAGCTCTCTTTCCAGACAGGCTCCCGCTTATCCAGAAAAGCCTGGAGCCCCTCGCGGGCATCCTGGGTGCTCATGAGCTCCTTGAGATAGATCTCCTCGATACGGCCAAGTCCCTTCTCCCCCTGCGTGTCCCAGCCCTCTACCATTGCCTTTCGGGCCAGTCTGAGCACGACCCCGCTTAGCTTCCCGAAGCGGGAAATCCAAGCCTGGGCCTCTGCCTGGAGTTGATCCTGGGGGACTACCTTGTTCACAAGCCCAACCTGAAGGGCCTCCTGGGCTGTGAGGGTCTCCCCTGACAGAACAAGCTCCATGGCCTTTTTCCTGCCGATCATCCTGGGGAAGGCCAGCGCAGCTATGGGGGGGAAGACCCCGACTTGGATCTCGGGCTGGCCGAAACGCGCCTTGTCGCTGGCCAGCACCATGTCGCAATAAGTGGCCAGCTCACATCCTCCACCCAGGGCCACCCCTTGCACCACGGCCAGGCTGGGCACCCCCAGGGAGTCCAGGCGGCGAAAGATCCCGTGGAAGACACGAATCATGTGCTCGGCCTTGTCCCCTAGATGGTCCGCCACTTCCACACCCACAGAGAAGGCCTTCCCCTCGGCTTGGAAAACCAGCAGATTGGGGGGAGAACTCACCAGGCTATCCAGGGCTCGGATTATCTCCTCCATCATCTGGATGTTCATCCAGTTAAGAGGGGGCCTCTTCAAGGTAATCCAGGCCGCCTTTTCCTTCAGCTCCAGTCCGATGAACTCGAACCCCTCCTTCACCCTTGCACCTCCTGTCCATGAAGACAGACCATCACCGGAAAATCAAGGCGGGACCCAAAAGGCCCCGCCCGACTTGAATTCTCCTAGGCCTGCGGCTTGGCCAGAACCGCCTCTTTTAGCTCCTCGTCAAAGGGATGGGCTTGGGCCAAAAGCTGCCTGTACTTGATGAAGTCTATCAGGTCCTTGCCTGTGATCTTCTTGGTGTTGAAGGCGTTAAAGCCCAGGAAAGCCTCTGTCATCATGTTCACAGAGAGCCAGTGGCGGTTGGCCAGCTTGGTCATGTCCCAGAAGAACTTTTTCTTCATACGGATACCGTCTATGGACTTGATAAGGCAGCCTGGGAAAAGATTGGTGAAGGTCCATAGGATCTCTCCCACGCACTGGTCCAGGAGGGCTAGATCCTTGTTGGCATCCTTGACGTAAGCCCTGGCCTTGGCCAGCTCCTCCCCTTTCTTGAACTCCCCGTAGACGATCTCCCCATCCTCCACGTACTTGTCTGTTATGACCTGGGGGTTGCGCACCCACTTGTCCCCATCCTTGATGACCGGAACCACCTTTGAGATGAGCCCCAGTCGCTTCATCTTGTAAGCACTCCATACCTCGCAGGAGACGCAGTTCCACATGGCATCCTCCATGCTCAGGAACCATGGGAGGAAATCCGTGGAGCCCCCATCCGGCGCAGAGCCGTGGCGGGGACCGGCCTGCCCGAAGACAGCCAGGTCAGAGGCCACCGTCAGATCGCAGGCCATTCCTATCTCCTGTCCGCCTGCCACCCGCATTCCGTTTACCCTGCAAATGACGGGTTTCTTGCAATTCAAAATGGCATCCACCATGCCGTTGAACAAATCCATGTACAGGCCGTATTCCTGGGGATTCCCGCTGTAGTACTCGGCGTACTCCTTGGTGTTGCCCCCAGTGCAGAAGGCGTCGGTACCCATGGCAGTGAAAACCACGGCCACCACGCTTCTGTCCATGGAGGCCTTGTGAAACCCGGAGATGACCCCCTTTACCATCTCAGTGGTGTAGGAGTTGTACTGCCTCGGGTTGTTCAAAATGACCCAGGCCGAATAAAGCCCCTCCACAGGCTGGCCTTTGGGGTCCAAAATGGGCCTTTTCTCGTAAATGGTGCAGGGGGCTTCTTTCCCAAAATGCTCATCCCCCCAGAGGTCGTGGTCTTTCATGCCTTTCTCTTTGGGCAGCCAATCCAGGGACATCGCAACCTCCTTATTCTGTTGTTTCGTCATTTCCTGACTTGGATTTCTGATATCAACCAGCCGGCACCTGCTCGCAGCTCTTCATCTAAGCCCTTTCCCCTCCCCCTCCATCACCCCCTCTCGGCTATCTTTCTTTGTCCCCCGAAGGCCTTCTCCCCGCCGTCCATAAAGGCCACCTGGGACCACTCCTGACAACGCTCCACCCTGTCCAACATGACGTTGAGATGGTGTAGCTCGCTTCTGAATCTATCATGATCCTTTTCCAGCACCAGGAAGCGGTTAACAGGGGTCTTACCCCTGTACTCCTCCATCCTCTTCCTGAGGCTTCGAATGGTCTTTTCCAGCAGCACCTTTTTCTGCTTGAGGCAATCCAGAGCTTTTTCCTTATCCAAGGCGAAAATAAAAAAATATCCCAGATTGGAAAGGTCATAGGTGATGTTCTTGTCCAGGAGGGACTTCTCCACAAGCCTGGCCAGACGTTCCCGGCCCTTGGAGGTAAGGCTGTAAACACGCCTCTCTGGCATGAGGCCCTCCCTCTCCCTGCGGGAACTCACCATCCCTTGATCTTCAAGGGACCCCAGGGTCTTGTAAATCATGGGAGGGCTTATCTTGGCCCAGGAGTCCATGCGGTGGACCTTAACCAGCTGGTTGATCTGGTAGCCGTGCATGGGCTCATCCAGGAGAAAACCCATTACCACCAGCTCATACTTGGACATCCCGGGCCTCCTCTGACGGGCCTCCGAAATCTGCCGGAAGCCGCAAGCTAATCTGCTTCTGACTAGTCTCTTTGAAACTAGTCTTAGTTACCCTACATGGAATGGGATGTCAAGAGAATTTTTAAGTCTGTTTGGTACGGATGGGGACAAACAGCCGGGCGAACGGTATTCTCAGGGCTTGGCTGTGGATTCCATCCCCTGATCCCAAACCCTCGGACTCCTCAAACCAAGCTCTTCAGCCTGGAGGCTTGGCTTTGAACCCTGAACTCTCCCGGTCTCTTACTCCTTGCCCGGAGCAGACCAAAGAAGCCCTCCTGCCTCGTCTAGAAGCAGGATGGAGGAAACAGGGGTGAAGAGTTTCTCCCCAGGGGCTTCTCCCTTAAGCCTTGTTGAGCCAAGTGTGAGCCTGAGATTCCCTCGGGCGTCTCCCATCTGCAGGGTTGGCTCCCCTTGCTCCAGCACTCCGAGACCTGCCCTGGGCTCTCCTGTTTGGTCATAGAAATTGAGCAGCACATCCTCCTCCTCGCTGAAGCCCATATGTGCCCTGACTGTCTGCCGCCCATCCATAAGAAGCAGGGACGGATCCCCCTGCAAACCTACCTTGGCAGCCAATCTTGTGTGCCCTGCCTTGTCTCGAAGCTCGAGGACCGGGTCATTGCCTTGCCCCAGGCGCAGGCTGGCCCTGCCCTCTGCCGAGTCGTCCAATAGGGTTACCTGCGGTGTACCTTCCATCCAGGTTCCCAGAATAACCCTGAATTCTCCCTGGCTGTCATGCAGGGAAAGAAAGGACTCCCCCAAGGGATCCAACCCGGCCATGAGTCTCACCCGGCCTGCCCGATCATACAGCACGAGCCTGGCACCGCCTTCTGGATGCGCCCCGAGCCTCCCCAGGACTCTGCCCGAAACGTCTATCACCCGGAACTCCTCTGCGGCCACAACCTTTTCCTTTAACACAGCCCTCTGAGCCGATACCCCCTGGACGTCCAGAAGGATCCCGCCTATCATGCCGCCCAGCACACCCCCACCTAGAATACCCAGCAACTGAATCCAAGATGCCTTCACTTACACGACCTCCTGTCAAGTTAGGTTTTCTCCATTCCCGGGGGACGGGATCGGGACAAGGGTATGGACCTTCAGTCCTTGAAAATCAACCCTCATGGTATTGCGGATTCCCCCAATCGGAAAAACTGAAGTTCTGTAGCACGCTGTGCCCGTTGAAGTCCAGCACGCGGCAGTCGTCGGTCTGCTTCAGATCCTCCAAGACCAGTCGGTAATGCTCCCCATACCTTTGTATCACCTTTTCCAGGGGAAGCTCGTAGGCTACGAACTTTCGTATCCCTTTGGAGGCAAGCTTCTCCACCAATTTTGGATCAGTGAGGGACTCAAAGTTGGTAAGTATCACTATGGGCCCTGTTCCTGTGAGGAAGATCCCGGCTTTCATGCGGCACCTCCTCCCTCGGGTCTCCGATCCGCCATCCCCCTTAAGAAAGATTCTAACACAAATGTGTGATGCAGGCCCCGAAACATGGACCTAACCCTGCGCCAAGCAGATATCTTCTTGAGCCGGTTTCTAAAAACATTTTCATGGGGTTGTAAACCTCAAGGCATGTAAGGTTCGTCAAACTTAGCAAAACCTGAGGTGGAAACAAGGGGGGCAATGGATACAACCTTGGCTGCGTCAGATCCCTCTGTTGTGGGTGCGCAACTCCTGTGCTATAAGGATCAAGAAGCTTCATGGATCAAGACACAGGAGCAACCTGCGCTTCATATGGGCCTCAGTGATGAAGAGCTCGTGGAGTTGGCCAAAGCTGGAGATCGAAGGGCCTTCGAGGAGCTGGTGGTGCGCCACCAGGAGCGGGCTTATTCCCTGGCTTTGCACATGTGCCTGGGGGATACCCTGGAAGCCCAGGATCTCACTCAGGAAGCCTTTCTGAGGGCATTTCGAAATATCGGAAATTTCAGAGGAGACTCAGCATTCTATACCTGGCTTTTCAGGATCGTGGTAAATACCTGCCTGGATGGAAGACGAAGGAAACTGCGCTGGGAAAACCTGTTTTCTTTTTGGAGATCCAGGTCAGAGGAGCAGGAGGAAACCGATGAGCTGGAGGCGCAAGCAGATCCCACGCCCGGTTCCGACCCTTTGGCCATGTTAAGCAGCAAGGAGCTTTCCAGGCAGGTGCGAAAAGCCCTTGAGGGACTTCCTCCAAGGCAAAGGATGGCCCTTCAGCTGAAAGTCATCCACGGCATGAGCCTCAAGGAGATATCCGAACTAATGGGAGCTGCCGAGGGGACTGTGAAAAGCCATCTTTTCAGGGCCACCCACAGGCTTCAGCAGGAGCTGAAGGACTGGCTGTGAAGTTAGGGAGGAAAGAACCATGAAAAAATGCTCCCGTTTCAAAGAACATCTCATACTGGATGCACACCAAGAGCAGCTTCCCGAGCACGATAAGTGGCTGGAACATCTGGCAACATGTTCTGAGTGCCGGCAGGAGAGGGAGAAACTAAAGGCCCTGCTCCTCAAAGTGGAGCAGGGTTGGCGTGTTCCCCAGCCCACTTCCTTTGAGTCGGCCAGGCTTAAGAAATCAATTCTCCAAGAATTGGGAAAAAGGCCGAGCAGGATCAGAAACTGGGCTTGGCCCGTTAGGTTGCCGGCTCCTGCTTTAGCCGGGGCAGTGATGATAATGGTGGCGGGATGGTTGGGCTGGCAGCATTTTGCACCCCACAAGATGGATAGCAACAATCCTGAGAGCGAAGAGAGGCTTTTGGTTCAGGAAAAGGATCTCTTGGAGGACATGGAGCTTTTGGAAGACATGGACGTAATCCAGAGACTGGTTCAAATCCTGGACAAGAAGGAGGCCGTGCTCTGAGCAAAAGCGCGGTTTGAAGCAGGCCTGGGGAAGTGATGAAAAAGACTAGCCTATTGGACATCTCCTGGATCAGGTCTTTGAGCTTGGGGTGGGGTATCATGTTTTGGCTGGGGCTAGGTTCCTTATTTTGGGCTGCTGTTGGGCTGGCTGGACCAGGCGTATCCGTTGCTTTAGACACCACCTACGATCAGGACCCGATTCAGAGGCTCAAACCGCCCCCTTCAGTGGAGCGGAGGCTTCCACCTCCCCCCACTGAGAAGCGAAGAGCTCCTTCTGAAGCCCCGAGGAGACTTACACCAGAGGAAAGGGAGAGGCTGCACCAAAGACTCCAGCAGTTCCGTTCCCTCCCCCCTGAGCAGCGTGAGAACCTGCGGGAGAGATGGCAGAGGTGGAAGAGCCTCCCCCCTCAGGATCAAGACCTGTATCGCAAAAGGTTCGAGCAGTGGAGAAGCCTTCCTCCGGATGAACAGTTGCGCTACCGCCAGAAACTCAGAAATCCGGAAAAGCTGAGCCCTCAAGAACGAGACGAAATCCGCCAAAGGTTCTTGGGACGCTGAGCAGCAGGGCCGAGACTCTGGCACAAGCGGAGAAGCATTTTTCACCAACAGCACTAACCCGGATTGTTCTCCAAGGCCTGTGACCTTGGGGGCTGCGCCCCCAAGCCCCAGGCACTCTTTAGCATATCCCGACTCTGACCAGAGCCGAATCTGAAACTCAAAATCAAGTTGTCTTTGAGCATGGCCCGGTTTGTCCGAACATTCCATTAAGATAACCCGCATTATTACTTATGGTGACTAATGCGGGCTAGTTTGTCTCTAGAATCCCGAACAAGAGCTTTCTGAACCGACGTATATCCAGCTCTGAGACCCTTGAGCCTATTCGGGCTAAGAACACATTTTCCTCTCTTATGGCTACGTTGGGCTCGTTGGTTGGGTACTCCTTGAAACCATATGGTTTCATCAAGTTGATCATCATCTGACGATACTGGGCCAGGGTGAAGCCGGTCCCCTCCAGATCCCAATGCCAGGAAAATCCGTTCATATAAGCTATCTTCTCCTCATAGAAGTCCCTGTCCGTGGCCATGTGTACAAGTTTTTGGGCGATCCCCAGGTTTCTCCAGTTCCGGCTTACCTCGATGGCTCCCATTTCATACATGAGTTTTCCCAAGGCAGCCCACCTTTCCCCTGGAGAGGGGTAATAGCAGCAGGCATATCCCACCACCGTATTTCCATCTGCCAGTGCCAAGATCACATTCCCATCTTCCCCGGAGGCTATTCGTTGGAACATCTCCAGCTTCTGTATCATGGAGGAGTAATGAGCGAATCTTCCTAACCCCGGGTCCAATTTAAGTCCGAGAAAAAACTCTGGTGGGCAAAGTGCCCTGAAAAGCAGCTCCCCCCTGGGCGTCTCCACCCTTTGCTCATTGATCTGCCCGGGATTGGGGCACATCAGAAGTCGCTCCAATCCCGATGAAGATTCTTCACCATTATTACCAGGTCGTGATAACCTCCTTGGGGATCCTTCACATAGTCTTCAAGAACAGCTGCCTTGAAGAAATCCAGCTTCTGGACCCCTCTCATGGCCGCATCCTCCACCCCTGCTACGAACTCCGCCACAAGCTTCTCTACCCCCATTCCCATGGCCAATTTAACCAAATCCAGAAGCATCCAGGTGCCCAGTCTTTGGCCTCTGTAAACCGGATCAACCATTATACGGATATGTCCTACATGGCTAAGGCAGCCCCAAGCTCTCCTGTGGAGGCTCAAGTTAGCCACTATCAAACCATCGGACTCCCTGACAGCAACCATGGGGAGAACCCTTTGGTAATCCATCTGCTGGAACCAACTTCTTATAACCTGAGGATCTGAAACGTTTTCTCGTCTGAACCATCTTTCCCTCTCAGGAATACGAGAAAAGAAATGGTTCAGCCCCTCCTCGTCTTGCAACACCATGGGGCGAAGGAACACGGGAGTCCCATCCTTGAGCACCACCAGCTTGGGGTAAGCATCGAACATGCTGCATCTCTCCTTTCCCATAGCTTCAATGACTTCTACCGCCTCAACTGCAGCTGCCTTTCAATTTTCATCGAGGCCCCCTGATTTTTCGAATGTGTTCCATTATCCTGGAAGCCACCTTTGAGGAGTCCAACCCAAGCACCTTTGCTATTTGGCTTAAAAAACCTTTCACGTAAACATCCGGAGGCAAGAAGTCATACGAATCCTCTTCAATAGACCGAAGATGGCCCCGTCCTATCTTGGTTCTTTGGGCTATTTCCTCCAGGCTTACGGAGCGAATCTCTCGCACCTGACGAAGCAATGCCCCGGTCCATTCCCCTCTTTGCTCTGCTGCTGCGAGGAGTTCCCTAACACGCTGTTCCCTTTCTTCTTGCAGCTTTGGATCTTGTACAGAGTGCCTTTCCAAACCTCTTGGCTTGGGCGGTATGGGAAGCGCTGTGTCAGCAGCCGCAAGCCTCAAGTGCTGCTCTGCCTCAAGAGGATAAAGTCCCTTTTGCCTCAGAATCTCATCCCAATGGCCCCTTCGCTCCGGATCCATCAGGACGTTATAGGCCTCATGCACCTTGTTTAGGATTTCCTCACGTTGCTCCTCTGTGAAAAGTCCTGCTGTAGCCATGTGGCCGGGCCCGTAAGTCTTGAGAGCTATCTGAAAAGCCCTCTTGATCTCTGCCACCGTGGCCCTTGGATCCACATCTAGGATCTCGTAAGGATTCAAGGTTCCAAGCTCTATCATGGAATCTCCCAGGCTCTTATCAGAAGAAGTCAAAGGCAAGCTGCCCTTGGCTCAGTAGCCTTTGGGTCAGGTTCTCTATACACTTGGCAGCATTTGATTCGGGATAGCTCTGCAAGAGGGACTGACGGGACCGAACACATTGGATCACCCTCTCGTCAAAGTTTATATACCCGCTGTAATCAACCTTTAGTCCGAAATACTTGTGCACAGCGCTCCTGACTGAGAAGCCCACCTCTACATCCTCGTAGCGCCGCACCTGGTTCAGGACCAGCCTCACCTGAAAACTCTCCAAATTTGACCTAAGAATCCGGCTCACCAATGGCTCTGTGCGCCCTAAATGTTTCAACAGCTCAGGCACGGGCTGAAAATCCTCTATTTTTCCTACGTGAAATGCCCGATTCAGCGCGCTCTTCACAGAGCGTTTCCTGGTGCTCTTCACCAAGGTCCAGTAAATGGCCTCTTTGAGAAATCTGTATGTGTTCTCTATGGAGGTGGGCTCAGGCACTATCACGTAGACCCCAAGACTGGCCATCAAGAAAAGCTCCATAGTGGTCTGGGCACTTCCTGAGCCTATGTCCAGTATCACGTAATCCACCTGGGCGCGCCTCAAGGCATTGCGCAGCCTGTTCATGTCCCTGACTTTGGGGCCCCTCACAGGATAATCCAGAGTACCGCTCACAAGGAGCAGATTCGCCACCCCGGTTTCCTCCATATAATCGGTTAGATCGCCGTGATTCCCCTGGAAAAAAGCTCCTAAAGTATACTTAGGCCTTTCTATGCCTAAGCAGGTGTGCAGATTTGCCCCTCCCACATCCGCATCCACCAAAAGAACTTTGTGGCCCCTTTTGGCGAGACATATGGCCATGTTGCTGGCAATGAGGGTCTTGCCGGTGCCCCCCTTACCACCTCCCACTGCCCACACGGCCCTCGGACCCCTTCGAGACTCGCCCATCACACCTCCAGATGCTGTTCCAATCCAGATACCTCTTCGTTGAGCTCAAATTCCAAAGCAAAATAGCATGTTAGAGGCTGTAGCGCAACCCGCGCCCCCAAAAGGGAGGCAGTGGCTTCTTAAGCAATGTTTAAGCGCAGGATTTCCTTGTCAGAAAAGTTCAAAAGCCAGGTCTCCTTGGCTTTGCCCCTCAGAGCACCCTGGCAAAAGTGATTACGTGCACCTGCTCTGCGCCTTTTCTGAGCAGCTCCCGGGAGGCTTCCTTAAGGGTGGTCCCTGTTGTGTAAACATCATCCACAAGCAAAATGGTTCTTCTTTTTGCTAGGCTTGGCTCCCTCACGCGGAAGGCCCCCTTTACATTGTCTCGCCGCTCAGGCCTGCTGAGGCCTACTTGCGGAGGAGTTGCCTTGGGTCGCTCCAAAAGCCCAAGCTGGAGGGGAACACCCAGACCCTTTGCCACTGCCTTTCCCATTATTGCCGCCTGGTTGAACCCTCTGTGTCTTAGTCGTGAGACATGCAGTGGAATCGGTACCACAAGATCCAAACCCAAGGCTTCAAGTTCTTTCCCAAGCCTGGAGAGAAGAAGCTCGCCCATAAAACGGGCCAGGGAAGCATTCGGCCCGTACTTCATTTTGTGTAGAAGCGGAAAGACCTCTTGATCGTAAACCACCAGAGCCCGGGCCGAGCGAAAAGGAGGCGGATTTTCCACACACTCTCCGCAAATATGGGAGGACACCACATCGGAGTGGATGGGCAACGCGCAGGAGGGACAAAAAGGGGGCACCAACCATGATATCTCCTTGGCACACCGGCCGCAGATACCATGACCCCGCCAAACCAATAAAGCTTGGGGATCCTCAGGGCAGGTTTTCAACTCCCCCTCACAAAGCGCGCACACCCGGGGGAAGACCAGATCAACTATGGAGTTGAGTAAATCAATGGAATGCTGGATTAGGGCCATGTCCGGGTGCTGTTGGAACGGGAAAATCCCCCCAGGCTATGCGCTAGACTCATATCCCATCCTGTGGGGAGCTGATGAGGCGCTATTATTCCTTTTCTGTTTCGGCCTGCGCAGGTTGCTCTCCTTGAGACATCTCGAGCCTGGGTGCATCCGACCAGAGCCCTTCCAAGTCGTAGAATTCCCTCATTTGCTTTTGAAATATGTGCGCGACCACATCACCGAAATCCATGAGAACCCAGCGGGCAGCAGCCAGTCCCTCCACCGAGGTGGGTCTCCACTTCAGAGCCTTTAACTCCCTTTCAAGGTGTTCTGCTATGGCCTGCACCTGCCTGTCAGACCTGCCCGTACATATGACGAAATAGTCCGTGAAAGAGGCCACCTTCCTCAAGTCCAAGATCAAGACATCCTGTGCTTTTTTGTCCTTCATTAGGTTGGCAATCAACAAGGATTTCTCCTTGGAAACCCACTTGCTTTGCACAACATCTCGGCTTTCATCAAGAGCCATGTGCTCTCTCCACCGGCCTGGATTCGCTTTTTGCCCCGTAAAGGCCGTGCAGGTTTATGTAATCTGCCACTTCCTCGGGAAGGAGGTACTTGACTGATCGGCCGTTTTCCAAGAGATTTCTTATCTCTGTGCCGGAAATCTCCAGCGAGCGGAAACCCCTGAAAAAGACCCTGTGCCCGCTTGGGTGAACCCAGGCCCTCTCATTGGGATCATAGCGGAAAACATTGCTCATTTTGGCGGGCAAAGCTTTTTTTCCAGAAGGTCCGAATCCGGCTCTTCCCAACACGATCCAGTTGCTGATGGCAAAGAGCTCCCGGTAGGCCTTCCAGGTGTGGATAAAAAGAAAGGCATCCAAGCCCACCAAAAAGAAAAGCTCGGCCTCCGGACCCTGCCTCTCCCGTAGAAGGCACAAGCTCTCCAACGAGTAAGAAGGCCCCGGACGGCTGCATTCCAGGTCAGACACCTGGAATGCTGGGTTTCCTGCCACCGCCCTTCTTACCATCTCCAACCTGTGCGCTGCAGGGGCTACCCGTTTTTTTCTCTTGTGAGGGGGCACACAAGCCGGCAGGAAAATGACCAGCTCCAAGCCAAAACTTTCCCTGGCCTCCTCGGCCAGCCTAAGATGGCCGTAGTGGATGGGATCAAAGGTCCCGCCGAAAACCCCAATGCGCACCTTATTCCCTTACCTGTCCGTCACCGTAGACCACAAACTTGGTGGTGGTCAACTCTTCCACACCCATGGGTCCGTAGGCATGGAGCTTGGTGGTGCTGATTCCTATCTCAGCCCCCAAACCCAGCTGGTAACCGTCGCTGAAGCGGGTGGAGGCATTGACCAGCACCACCGAGGATTGCACCTCCTGGAGAAAGCGTTGGGCGTTCTTGTAATCCCGTGTCACAATGGATTCCGTGTGATCCGAGCCGTACCTGGCAATGTGGTCCATGGCCTCCTGGAGCCCTTCCACCACACGCACAGCCAGGATAAGGTCATTGTACTCTGCGTACCAGTCCTGCTCTGTAGCTTCCTTGAGATCCGGCAGAATCTCCCTTGTTAGAGTGCAACCGCGAAGCTCCACTCCCCGCTCCTTGAGCTTGGAGCCTATCCTAGGCAAAAAAGCGGGGGCTATGTTTCGATGCACCAGAAGCGTTTCCATGGCATTACATACTGCCGGCCTTTGCAGCTTGGCATTCATACAGATCCTCTCGGCCATATCCAAATCTGCCGACTCATCCACAAACACGTGACAGACCCCTTTGTAGTGCTTTATCACCGGGATCTTGGATTCTGCCACAACCGCCCTGATTAGCTCTTCTCCACCCCTGGGGATGATGACATCAATTATGCCCTCCAACTGAAGCATCTCCCTGACCGCCTCCCGGTCAGTGGTTGGAATCATGCTCACAGCCCCTTGGGGCAAGCCTTTTGCCTTGAGAGCCTCCCGCAGGATCTCCACTATGGCCTGATTGGAACGGAAAGCCTCAGAGCCCCCCCTAAGAACAACTCCGTTTCCTGACTTGATGCAAAGGGCAGCGGCATCGGCTGTCACATTTGGCCTTGCCTCATAAATGATGCCCACCACACCCAAAGGGATCCTCATGCGCCCCACCATAAGCCCGTTGGGGCGCCTCCACATGCGCACAACCTGCCCCACAGGATCCGGCAATGCCGCCACCTCCCTGATACCTCCCGCCATCTCCGAGATGATCCGCTCCGTGAGGGTAAGTCTATCCAGCATGGGCCGAGAGAGCCCGGCCTTTTGGGCCAAATCCAGGTCAAGCCTGTTCTCCTGTAGAAGCTTGGGGGCCTCCTTCTCCAGCGCCGAGGCCATGGCGTGAAGGGCCCTTTCCTTGCGATCCGAAGAGATCCTGGCCAACTCCCTGGCCGCCTGTTTGGCCGCCAAAGCCGTCTCCCGCACACTCATAATTCTTCCTCCTCCCCCAGCTGTCCTACAGTCTGTTCTCTACCCTTTATTCCCTAATCTCAAAGAATCACCACCAAATCGTCCCTGTGGATCACCTCGTCGAAGTACCTGTAGCCCAGTATGGATTCTATCTCGGAAGTCCTGCGCCCCTGGATCCTACGCAGCTCTTCAGAGCTATAGTTCACAAGACCCCGGGCAAATTCAACCCCGTTCTCCCCCACACAGCTCACTGAGTCTCCTGCACCGAAATTTCCACGTACCTCCTTGAGTCCAGAGGGAAGCAGGCTCTTGCCCCTCTCCACCACTGCCTTGCGCGCCCCCTGATCCACCACCAGGGCCCCGCAAACGGTCCTGGAATAAGCTATCCAGTGTTTCCAGCTATTTATGCGGTTTTCCTTGGGAAGCACCAGGGTCCCCAATTCCTCACCCCCCAGGACTCTCTCCAGAACCCTCTCCCTGCCGCCGCTGGTAATCACTGTGGGAACTCCGTACACAGAAGCGGTCCGGGAAGCTTGCAGCTTGGAGATCATTCCGCCGGTTCCTACTTGGCTGGTTGTGAGCTCCACCATGGAGAAGATTCGCTCGTCCACATCCTGCACCACTGCTATGCGCCGGGCCTCGGGATGAGCCTTGGGATCTTTGTCGAAAAGTCCGTCAGTATCCGTGAGAATAAGTAGCAGCTCAGCCTGGACCAAGTTAGTCACCAAGGCCGAGAGGCAGTCATTGTCCCCGAACTGGATCTCCTCTGTGACCACCGTGTCATTCTCGTTGATGATGGGTAGGATCCCCCAACGTATCAATGTGAAAAGGGTGTTACGGGCATTGAGGAATCTTCTGCGCTCGGCTAGGTCTTCCCTGGTAAGCAGGATCTGGGCCACCTTACGGCCTGTCCTACCGAAGCACCTCTCGTACATCCACATGAGCCTGGCCTGGCCCACTGCAGCAGCAGCCTGTTTCTCTGGAATACTCTTGGGCTTCCTTCGAAGTCCGATCTTGCGCGTGCCCGCGGCGATGGCCCCCGAGCTGACAAGAACCACCTCGTAGCCTTTCCCCATAGCTCTTGATATGTCATCACACATGCTCTGGATGCGTTGTTCATCCAACCCCCCATGGCCGAGGGTAAGCACTGCGCTGCCCACCTTCACAACCACCCGCCTGACCTGGCCCAAGATATCGGCCCGGTTCACCTGGCCGCTCACCCCCCTAAACCTCCTTCTCTTTCCTCTCCCTTTTCCACAGGCATGTTCTTGAGTCTCATAAAGATCTCCCCAAGGAGTTCCTCAACCCCCTGGCCTGTAAGGGCGCTTATCTCGTAGCAGCTTATGGACTCTTTGCCAAGTGATTTGCGGATCTCCCGCGCACGAAGACTGGCCCCCGGTAGATCTACCTTGTTTAAGGCCACCAGGCAAGGCCTCTGCAAAAGGCTGGGTTGGTACATTTGCACTTCGTGACGAAGGATCTGAAATTCCTCCAGCGGCCCCCTTTCCCGACTAGGATCCAGGTCCAGGACGTAAAGCAGGAGCCTTGTACGTTCAACATGCCTGAGGAATCGAAGACCCAGCCCGACTCCTTTATGTGCCCCCTCCACCAGGCCTGGCAGATCGGCCATCACCATACGCTCTGCATCGCCTAACTCCACAACCCCCAAATGAGGGTTTAGGGTGGTGAAAGGATAGGAGGCTATCTTGGGGCGGGCAGAAGAGACCCTGGCCAAAAGCGAGGACTTTCCAACGTTGGGCAGTCCCACCAGGCCCACATCGGCCATGAGCTTTAGCTCCAGGAGTAACCACCGCTCCTCACCCGTTCCAGGAGGTGTGGAAAACCTGGGGGCCTGACGCGTGGGGGTGGCAAACCTGGCATTACCCTTTCCCCCATGCCCTCCCTTTGCCACCACCACCCGCTGCCCAGCATGGGTTAGGTCTGCCAAGACCTCACCGCTTTGAGCATCCCGCACAAGGGTGCCCACCGGCACCCTCAGCACCAAATCCTCCCCGTCCGCTCCGTGACGGTCGTTTCCCTCCCCGTGCTTACCGGAACCGGCCTGGAAATGCTTTTTGTAAGAGTAATCCAGCAGACTTTGGACCTGGGAAGAGGCCTCTATCACCACATCTCCGCCGCGGCCGCCGTCCCCGCCGTCAGGTCCGCCCTTGGGACGGAACTTCTCTCTTCGGAAACTGATACAGCCCCGCCCGCCCGTCCCCGAGCGGACGTGAATCTTGGCCTCATCCAGAAAAGGCATGCATCCTGGCTTTGCCCCCCGGGCCACGGCCCTGGAAGGCCGTTGGTTGGAACCTCCCCCAAAAAGGTTTGGACACCGCCTGGCACACCTCAAACTGAGTAAACACTCACCACCCTGCGGCGTTGACCCTTTGTTTCAAAGCGCACCACACCGTCTATCTTGGCAAAGAGTGTGAAGTCCCTTCCCATGCCCACATTCAGGCCGGGGTGAAATTTGCTCCCCACCTGCCTCACCAAAATATTACCGGCTTTAACGCGCTCCCCGCCGAAGCGCTTCACGCCCCGGCGCTGGCCCTGACTGTCCCTACCGTTTCTGGAACTTCCCACGGCTTTCTTGTGAGCCACGGCAAAACCTCCCTTACTGCAAATGGATCTCTTCTATGCGAAGGCCTGTGAAATCCTGCCTGTGCCCTTGTGTCTTGCGAAAACGCTTGCGCCTTCTCATCCTGAAGACCCTGATCTTGGGGGATCTGCCCTGCTGCTCTATTTTGGCCACAACACTGGCCTCCGCAACATAAGGCTGCCCGACTCTTATTTTTTCTCCATCCTGCACCAAGAGCACTTGCTCCAGCTTAAGCCTATCACCTACTTCTCCCTCGATGCGCTCCACCCTCACCAGATCCCCTTGCCTGACCCGGTATTGCTTACCGCCTGACTCGATGATAGCGTACATTTTTCCCTCCTGCCGGCACCCCATGGGCTTGAAGCCTCTTGCCCCCGGGATACTTAGACTTTCTATAATATCCGGCTGGTGGCTTTTCAGTCAAGCTGCTTTGCAGCTCAGCACTGGCAAACTCAGCAGAGGTTTCTTGGGGGCATGCTTTCAGGACAAGCCCTTGTGCCTGCACTCAGGGCATGGTACAAAAAAATTCATTTTCCGGTATGAAAGGAGCAAGGCATTGGCGGATCTGCTTTTGGAGGTGGGCACAGAGGAGATTCCGGCCTCATATATTCATCCGGCCTTGGAATCCCTGGCCCAATCAGCCCAAACAAGCTTGAAGAGCTTGAGGCTTTCTCACAAGAGAGTGCACACATGGGGAACCCCCAGGAGGCTTGCCCTCATGGTGGAGGAAGTCTCCGAGTCACAGCCTGATTTGGATCAGGAGGTGCTAGGCCCCCCGGAAAGAGTGGCTTTAGACTCTAATGGAAAACCCACCAAGGCTGCTTTAGGCTTTGCCCGAAGCCAGGGAGTCTCAGTGGAGGAGTTAAAGGTTGTAGAAACCCCCAGGGGCAGGTATGTGGCTGTCAGGAAAAGACAAAGAGGTGGGCTAGCCAAAGATCTCCTGGCCCAGGAACTCCCCCGCTGGATAACTCAGATTCCCTTTCCCAAGTCCATGCGATGGGGAGAGTCCTCCTTGCGCTTTGCCAGACCCATTCATTGGATACTAGCCCTTCTGGACCGGGAAGTCATCCCATTTAGGCTGGAATCCTTGCAAAGCGGCTGTACCACCCGCGGACACAGGTTTATGAGCCCGGGGGAGGCAACAGTGAATCACCCTCGGGAGTATCTGGATGTTTGTCGAACTCTCCATGTGATTGCGGATCCCAGGGAACGAGCGGAGATGATCCAACAGGAAGCCGCCCAGGCGGCTTCTTCTTTGGGAGGAAGGCTTCTGGAAGATCAGCAGCTGCTCAAAACCGTGGCCAACCTGGTGGAATATCCAGTGGTGGTGGCAGGAGCTTTCCAGGAGGAATTCCTGCAGCTTCCCCGAGAAGTCCTCATAACAGCAATGCGTGAGCACCAGAAGTTCTTTTCAGTTCAAGATGGTAGCGGGAATCTGCTTCCCTTTTTTTTGAATATTGCCAACCTGCGTCCTTCCTCCTTGGAGACGATCCGAAAGGGGAACGAGCGGGTCTTGAGGGCCAGGCTTTCGGATGCAAGATTCTTTTTCCAGGAGGACGCAAAACACTCTCTCCAGGAAAGGATTGAGAAGCTCTCGGGGATCATCTTCCACGCAAAGCTCGGAACAATGATGGAAAAGGTGGAAAGGATAAGGACCCTGGCAGTTGGGTTAGCTTTGGAGCTGGAGCCCGGCTGTGTGCCTCAAGTGGAGAGGGCCGCCTTGCTCTGCAAGGCTGATCTTACCACCGAGATGGTGGGGGAGTTCCCAGCCCTACAGGGCATAATGGGCATGTACTACGCGCTTCTGCAGGGAGAGGCCAAGGAGGTTGCCGAGGCCATCAGAGAGCACTATCTTCCAGCCTTTGCCGGAGACCGAATACCCTCGGGCCCCGTGGGAGCAATGGTGGCCCTGGCAGACAAGCTGGACACGGTGGTGGGCTGCTTTGCGGCAGGCGAGCCCCCCAGCGGGGCTGGAGATCCTTTAGGTGTCAGAAGGGCCGCCTTGGGGGCGCTGCGAATCCTTCTGGAGCGCAGCTATGCACTTGACCTAGGTTCTGTGGTGGATCGAGCCTTGGGACTGCTCAGAGCCCAGATGGGAAAAATAAGCGAGGGAACTTCAGAGGAGATCTTGGATTTTTTTAAAGTCAGGCTTGAGAACCTTTGGGTCTCCCAGGGGCACGACATGGCAGCCATACAGGCTGTGCTTGGAGCCGGGCTCAAGAACCTGCCTGAAGCCCTCAAGCGGCTGGAGGCCCTTGAGGAATTCATGGGGGAGGATGGCTTCTCTGACCTGGCCCTCAGCTTCAAGAGGGTGCTAAACATAGTGGGTGACCACTCACCGGGTGAGGTGGACCCATCCTTGTTCCGCCAAGCCGAAGAGAAGGATCTTCTGGAGCTGGTGAGCTGGCTGGAGACGCGAATTCCCCAACAGACGACCGAGGCTAAGCACCTGGAAGCGCTCCACGACCTGGCAGCTCAAAGAAGGAGGCTGGATCTGTTCTTCGATGCCGTCTTGGTAAATGACCCGGACCCGGCCGTGAGGGCTAACCGCTTGAGCATGCTGGCACGGCTGGCGCGGGTTTTCCTCAGACTGGCGGACTTCTCCAAATTGAGCGGAAAAGCATGAGGGGATTGGGGATGCCGCAATAGGAAGCGCATCCACACAGGCTGTGCAATCCCACAGAGCCGGCCTTGGAAGGAGGATCCGGCCTCGGCCAAGCCTCAGGGAGGCTCATGTGGGGGAGTCTTTTATAACCTTGCTTTGAAGGCGCATCTGATTCAGGAGATAATCGAAGGACTGGGATGCCATAACCTGTTTGAACTTGGTCTGGTAATTCTTGACAATGCTCACCCCGTCTATGATCACATCCACCATGAACCAGCCGTTGTCCTTCCTCAACAGGGTGTAATCCACTGGGATGTGCTCATTGGTGCGAAGGATCTTGGTACGCACCCTCATCCTGCCGTTCTCCAGCGCCTCCCCCAGATAGTCCACGGTCTCCTTTTTGAGGAAGTTGAGGACCATGCGGGTGTATGAATCCTGAAAGAGGTCCACAAAAAGCTCGCGGAACTCCTCTTTCTGCTCGGATTTCAGGCTTTCCCACCGATCCCCCAGGGACTCCATGGCCATCTGGCTGCTCAAGAAGCTCTCGGAGATGAGTTGTCGGATCAGCTTGGCCCTCTGTGGCCTGCCGGCCTCTCCCTGCAAATCGGGCCTGCTTTGAATATCCATGGCCTGCTCCAGCACCGAGCGAACCCTCTCGGTAGGGACTTCCTGGGGACCTCCCCAGGCCCTACCCAAAAGAAACATCCCAATGAAAACCAAGGCTACAACCCGGCTTTCTCCCATCTCCTTCAATCCTCCCCATGTGTAATTGGCGGCCGCCTCATGAAGGCCATCACTGCCGGCGGTATTATCACAGCTGCCAGGAGCACCAGCATGCTTCCAACAAAAGACAGCACCCCCAGGCTGAAGATCCCCTGGTGACGGCAGATCATGAGGGTACCGAAACCTAGATTTGTGGTCAAGGAGGCGCAGATGACCCCCTTGCCAGTGCTCATGGGTAAATGGCCCGGGGCCATGCGACCCTCTTTCCAGCGGTGCACTATTATGATGCCGTATTCCACCCCGGCCCCCACGATAAGGGGCAAGAACACGCTGTTGGCAAGATTGAACTGGACCCCCAGAGGACCCATTAGCCCCACTGTCCAGAGGGTCCCTGCCAAAAGCGGTAGAAAGGCCACGATGAAAATGGGCCTTGCCCTGAACTCCAGAATCAGAAGCAGGCATATTCCCAAAAGTGCGTATACGGAAGCCTCAACACAAGCCCTCTGATAAGCCTTGCTGTACACGTGCAAGGTGACCGCATCACCCACTGCCTCTGGATCCACGGATCGGATGTCGGCCACAAACCTCTCCCTTGGCCCTGGCTCCCATATGCTCTCCAGGGGGAATATCCTGATGAGGTAGTGGCCTTGGCCTGCAAACCTGCCCCAGAGCACACCTGGGATATCCTCTAGTTCCATGGGCCTGAGGCCTTGTCCTGACTCGAGCATCCGAAAGGCATCCACCAGGTCCTCCTGGAATCTGCTCTGATATGCTGCAAGAGGGCGCGAGGAGTCCCCAGAGGACTTGAGCCGCTCCAGGATCTCGCCGCTTAGGGAACGCACAGCCCCGATCTGCTCCACCACAGGTCTCCTGGCGCCCCAACTTTCGGCCTGGGAGTCGTCCATCTTGAAACGGATCCGCTCCAGCAGATCCACAAGGGCCGAGACTTCAGGGGGCTTTCCATCCATTGCCTGGGAGTTCAATGGGGGGACACTTCCCGAGATGCTCCTGAGCACCGGGATCTTCTCCGGCTGGTTCTCTGGGAGCAGGCTCAGGACGCTTTGCACTTTCCATACAGTGGGGAGGGCCTCCAGGCGGTTTGTCTTTTCCCGTAACTCCTCCAAAGAGGATGCAGTGGATGTGGCAAAGAGCACCGATCGTTTGCTGTTCTCACGGAGCCTCTCCTCCCAGACAACGGACTCGGTGCCCTTGGCTTGAAGCCTCAAGGGGTTGAGATCAAAGCCCACCTGACTGGCCCCTAGAAGACTCATGGCAGACACAGCGCACACACCCACCAGGACCCAACCGGCCTTTCTCCGATTGAGGGCTATGAGATCCCTTCCCCCTTGCGGTTCCTGGGTCTTGATCCTGGGGGTCTTCCCGTAAAGGCTCAGCACCGGGAGCACTGCAAAGTCCACCAATACTTGGAGCAGGATCCCCATCCCGGAGATGAGCCCCAGCTCCACCAGTCCCTTGAAACCTGTGAGCACCAGGGGAAGGAATGAGAGGGCGCCGCTCATGCCCGCTGTTAGGATGGCCGGCCCAGAGCGCTCTGTCACCCTCAGGATGGCCTCCTTCCTGGAGACGCCGGCCACCCGCTCCTCCTCCTCCATCCTGGCGAACCAGTGCACGGCATAGTCATCCCCCAGGCCCACCAGCATGGGGGCGAAGACCATGGAGATGATGTTCAAATGCCCCACAAAGAGCGTGAGACATCCAAAGGTCCAGCACATGCCCATGGACAAGACCGCCATGCGCATGAAGGTGCGGCCGTGGCTGCGGAAGAAGAGCACGTTCAGGATCCACACCCCTGCCAGGGAGATCCAGGTGGCCCAGGACATGTCCTTGAGGGCAACGCTCATCTCGTCTGTCTTGAGCGCCTCCTGGCCAGTGACGCCCACCTCTACATCCGGGAATCCAGCCTTCACCTCCTGCACAAGAGCTCGAAGATACTCCAGGGAAACCCTGGCCTTGTTGAAGGTCTCCTTCTCCCTTCTGGGGGTCACGAAGAAGAGCAGGAAGCGCTTATCAGCCACCCAGAAGTAGCCCTCCAGTTCTTTGTCCCAGGCATCCTCCTTGAAAAATGACGACCAGGGGGATAGATACTCGTTTCCCCCCTGCAGGTAACTCAGGATGCCCCTCAGGGTCTGGATCAGGAACCCCAGGTCCATGGGCTCCTGTTTCCCGCCCCCCTCTGTCTCAGGGGTCTTGAGAAAGTCGGTGAAGAGGGCTTGTACCATTCTGGAGGCCATCTCGGAGTTGACCACCTCCAGAAAATTCTTCAGATCAGGCTTCTGCGCCAAGCCCTGGATAAGGACAGGGTATTGGGCCATACGATCCTTTATGCGATCCAGATCCTTCTCCTCCAGATACAACAGAGCCCATGGTCTGAGCAGTTCCGGATCAACCCTGAAAAACGCATCCTTGAAGTGGGAGGGATCCTTCTCTATGCGTTCAGCCAGGGCCTGGAGGAACTGTACAGCCCTCCTCGGGGTAGGAGCCTGGATGACTCCTGTGAAGGTGTCCTTGTTCTGGAAGGGCTTGACCTGCTCGGTGAGGCGGATCAAGGGGTCGTTGGGGGAGATGAGATCCAGCTGCCCGGTCTGAAAATCCAGCTCGCTCACTGTGTACAGGACACTGGCCACGCACAAGGCCAGGGCGGTCCCCAAAACGAGATATGGCCTGGGCAGTGCCCAGGCCACCCATGCGACCAGAAAACGAGCTCTAAGTCCCTTCAAAACACGGATCCCGGTTCTTCGTTCGCTTTTTCCAGGAGCTCCGCTCCCAGGCTAGCGGACCCCTCCCCTGTACTCGGCCACCGCGTTGCTCAGCCTTGCCAAGGCCAGGTGGTAGTTCAGCAGGGAAAGCAGAAAATCACCCTGGTTTTTCCCATAGCGCTCCACTGCAAAAAAGATGTCCCTGGCCTGCCCAACCCCCATGTCAAAATTGGCGAAAGCCACCACAACCCACTTACGTGAAGCCGAGGCGGCCTCTTCGGAGGCCTGAAAAGCGTGGAGGTGTTCCAGCACATCTTGATAATGCTTGGCCACCTCCAGGGGAATGTTTCTCATGGCGTATTCCCGGGTATGCAGGAGCTTCTCATACTCAGCTCTGGCCTTGCTGACTTTCGCCTGCTGGATTCCCAAATCGAAGTGCCACTTGGCCCCCAAGACCACCCCGCCATTGGCGTGGTTGAAGTCGTCCCCTATATATGAGACGTCCATGTGCTCCCGATTGGGTGCTCCGGCCAGGGAGGCCACTCCGGCAAGGAAAATGGAGGGGTACATGTCTGCCTTGGCTGCTTCCACCAAACTCTTTTTCGCCTCAAGGCCGTTGTCTATCTGCTCCAGCTCTGGCCTCTGCCTGAGGGCCTGCTGGATGTAATCCCTCTGATCCCCCAGGGCCCTTGTGTCCTTGGGGAGCTCCTTCACGTCCAGCTGAAACTCCTTCTCAGCCGGGAATCCTATAGCCTGTTTTAAGGCCAAATAGGCCAGCTTGGAGCCTGAATCTGCCTTGGCCTTAAAGCGCTTGGCCTCAGCGGCATAGGCCTCCAAGCGGTAAAGGTCGCTCTCATCCACGGATGTGGATCCCAGAGATATGAGCTTCTGGATCCGCTTCCTGGCATCATCCACAAAGGACTCAACGTCTGAGGCCGCTTCCTTTCCTTGCTGGGCTAGAAGCAGCGCAAAGTAAAGCTCCTTCACCCTTAGGATTACGTCACCCCTGGTTTTCTCCTTTGCGGCCTTCTGCACGTTGACTCCCCGCAGGGCAGCATCAATCCTGTGGGAGATCTTCCCGAAGGTGTAAAGGGGCTGGACCACTGTGAGTTCCAGGCGACCAAAAGGCCCCATGTTGCCGGGATCATCGTCTGGGTTCTCTATGCGACCTCTCAAGTACCTGTCCCCAGGGCCGGGACGGGGGGACACCACCACGATGGGCCTGTCCGCTGCATCCACCACCCCTCCCACAGCCAGGGCATCCAGCTGGGGCCAACGGGCTGCCTTGGCCTGTTCAAGATCGCTTTCAGCCATGACCAGGTCTTGTTGCGCTTGGCCCAGTTCAGGGCTCTTCTCCAAGGCCATCTGGATGAGCTGATCCAAGTTGAGGGTGACCCTTTCCTGGGAACCGGCTTTGCCCAATGGTATAAGAAGGAGACCAAAGGCAGCCAGGAGTGTCAGAATACCTTGGAGCCATCCATTTTTTCTTGTCATCCCCTCACCTCCCTCACGAGGATAGAACCCAGACGTTCGAGCAAGCATAGCGTACCTTGTAACAGTATGCAAAGACGAAAATCCTTCTCCCAAGGGATTGGAAGGCAAAACCACGGCCTTTCAGCCCACATCAGTGACGATGATTGGATAATGCGGGCTATCTTAATGACAGGTCTGGACATACGGGTCCGTAATCAAAGACACCCTGATTTTTGGTTCCAGATTCGGCCCTAGTTTGGGTTGGAATATGCCAAGGCCTACCGGGGGCTTGGGGGCTTCAGCCCCCAAAGTCACAGGCTTTGGAGAATAATCCGGGTTAGATCCCAGCCTGCCCCCTCAAGAGCTCTTTTGCCCTCTTAGGAGCAGGAAATAACAACCCAATCCCACCAAGGCCCAGAACCCTTTTGTGCCCCTGAGCACAAGCCCCAAGGCCAGTCCTGAGACTCCGCTCATGCCCAGCAGGTCAAATATGAGAGCCCTGGAACCCTCCTGAACCCCCAGGCCGGCCGGGACCAGGAAACCCACCAGGTCCATCCACGCCCCAAGGAACCAAATCACCGCCCCGGTCCCCAAAACCCCATCTTGAGAGGCCGAAGCCAGGAATATCCAAACCTGAAGGATCCCGCAGGAAAAACCGGCCACATGCCAGAGCATGGCTTTTAGAAGATCCCCTGGCCTCTCCCGGTGAAAGCTCTCCAGGTGCCCATCCACCACGCTAAGCCATTGGGCTGCTTTCCTGACCGGAGTTCCTCCCAGGCCCCTTCTTTCCAGAACTCTGGCCACCCCTCCCAGCTTTCCCCTTTTCTGGAGCCAGAAGAAGACACCTATACCAAGAAAAAACATTGCTGTGCTGAGAGCCCACGCCAGCATTAGGGCCGGAGGGATGGAAACACTCCAAAGGGCCAAAACTGAGCCTGTGGAGACAAAAAGAAGCTGGGACAGAACCAAGGCCAGCTTACCCACTATGACGCTGGCAGCTGCACTCACGCCATCTCCCAGACTCCCCAATAGCATTCCTTTTATCACCTCTCCCCCCATGTGGGCGGTGGGGGTCAGGTAATTGAAAGCCATCCCAGCCTGCCTTACCATGCCTACGTGTATCCAGCTCAAACCCTTGTGCCCACGGGCCAGGCATTTGCTCCAAGCAGTTGTGTGCAGGGCTTCGCCGATCCCTTCCAAAAGAATGAGGGGCCCCCAAAGCCATCCCAGGAGCCTCAGCTGTTCCAAGACCGCCCCTGGCCCCAGCCTAAAAACCAAGGCCAGAAGCAGCGCAGCCCCGGCCCCCAACATCAACCTGTTTAGCCATCTCATGGGAAGAGCCCCTCAGAAAAGCTGCAAGGCATTTTAGGCAAGCCGGCCTGACCCTGTAAAGAAGCCCCTCCCCGTGCCAAATCCCTAAAGACCTCAGCCTTGAGGTGGCAACTTGCCAGGGCGCCTCTCGGATAGTAGACTTCAGGGGTTGCGGGCCACTGAGCCAGGATCGGGCAGCAATAAAAACTCAAGCACAAAAGTACGGGGGGCTTATCTTAGTGGGAGACTTGATAGAAGATCTCTTGAAACCTCAGGCCCTTCCTCACCCCACAGCCAATGTGCAGCTTGTGCAGACCCACATTTCCCTTGTGTTTGTGGGTGATGAATTCGTATACAAGATAAAAAAACCGGTGGATTTCGGCTTTCTTAATTTCACCACCCCGGAGCTTCGACTGCACTTTTGTCAGGAGGAGGTCAGGCTAAACCGACGGCTCTCTCCTGAGATGTACCTGGGTGTGCTGAGCGTGGTCTTTGATGGGGAGAGCCACACTCTGAGGGAGACTCCAGGGGGCGAGGTGGTGGATTATGCCGTTTGGATGAAAAGAATCCCACAGGACAGGCTCATGAAGTCCTTGCTGGCAAGGGGGGAGCTTGGGGAAGCACATCTTCGGGAGCTGGCCTTCTTGCTGGCCCGTTTTGCTGCAGAAGCGGAGACTTCCCCCGAAATAGCCAAATTCGGTGAACCGGACCGATTCAGAGTGAACACTGAGGAGAATTTCGCCCAGACAGAACCTTATATAGGCCGCACCATAGAGCCAGGGGAACATCTGGCCCTCAAGAGATGGACCCATGAGTTCTATAAGCAGCGAGAGGGACTCTTCATGGAGCGTATCCGTCAGGGACGCATAAGGGACTGCCATGGAGACCTCCACATGGAACACATTTGCTTTGCCGAGCAGCTCTGCATTTTCGACTGCATTGAATTTAACGACAGGTTTCGTTATTCAGACACTCTCTCAGACATAGCCTTCCTCCTCATGGACCTGGAGTTCCACGGAGCCTGGGACATGGCTGCCCGGTTGTGGGATCTTTATAGGGAAACGGCAGGAGAAGGGAATGTGCAGGAGCTGCTGAAGTTCTACAAGGTATATCGGGCTTTTGTGAGGGGAAAGGTCAACGGCTTCAGGCTGGAGGATCCCCATATCCCAGAGCAACAGAAGGCTGAAGCAGCCCAGGAGGCCAGAAGATATTTCAAGCTGGCCATGTCCTACATAGGGTAGTGACCGGCTGTGAGAAGGGATCTTAAGGGCCCTTTTTGACACATCCTAGCTGCCTCTAGTATGCTGAGTGCTGAAGGTTGAATTCTGTGAGGATTTTTTGAAAAGGCGGGAGGTCAACAGATGCGTGAGCCTTTTGTTGAGTTTGTGAAAAGAGAACTGGGGCCCCGTACCCTTCTGATAGCCTGCGGCTTGCCGGCCTCTTGGAAGTCAGAAACCACGGAGGTTATAGAACAGCTAAAGGGCTACAAGAGACTTCGCACGGACATGATCCGCTTAGAGGTACTCAAGGGTGAAGATGTATTTGACGAAAAAGTGGCCTCCAATATGGACAAAAGAAAGATGGTCTACGACGCCATGTTTCGCATGGCTGAGGAGCTGGCCTCCAAAGGGGAAAGTGTGATATTGGATGCCACCTTTGTGACCCAGGCATTGCGCAAGAGGGCGGCCCAGGTGGCAGACCGGCACAACATGAGCTTTGTGATCCAGCAGACTCAGTGCCCCCAGGAAGTCTCCTTGAGGAGAATCGCCAGTCGTACAAAGGAGAACTATGAATCGAACGCTATAACCGAGCAGGCCTATTTCAACAACGTGAAGAAATTCGAACCAGTGGATCTGGAGGACATCAAGGCAAGTTACCCGAATTTACACGTCATTCACCTGCTGGTAGACACCACTGAAGATCCGCCAGAGGGCTGGTACGTAATCGGAAAGACAGTTAGGTAAGGGTTTTGGTCCTCCTAGCCTTGGGCCGTGATCCCGAGCCGATCCTCGCAGACTCTCATGCGGGCCTTGAGGTCCCCCATCTCGTTGGCCAAAATTAGGTAATCCCGGTCGAACCTGGCCACAATGGCCCTGATGTTCTCCTTGATTTCGGTGAGTTCCGTCTCCATCCGCCCCAGACGCTCCTCCATGCGGGCAAATCTCTGATCCATCTGGGCGAATCTCTGATCCATCTGGGCGAACCTCTGGTCCATCTCCCTTCTGAGACCCTTGATCTCTTCCCGGATGTCTATGAGTACTTGCAAGGTGATGTCTTTGATCTCATCCACTGAAACCCGCCTCCTTGCCTTTTGGGCACAGGGCCCAGCTGGGCCAAGAGCTTTTCCAGGATCATTCTAACATGGAAACTGCTAGATGGCATTATTCACCATGGGTGGACAATACGGGCTATCTTTACAATAGATCAAGACAAATCCCTCCATCCTCAAAAACAGGTAAGCTATGATAGGGTGATTCCGTTTCTTGGAGCGGCTTGCCCTGATGCCGCCCGTCTGCCTGTAACGCAAAGGCAGGCGCCCCACTTGGCGCAGGCAGGGCGGATCCGCTCTTATTTTCTTTTCCAGATTTGGAACAGGTTCCAGTCGGCACATGCCAAAGCGCACCAGGGGTTTGTTTGCGCAGCCCCCAAAGCCAAAGGTCTTGGAGTATGATCTGGGCTAGCTTTTCTTTTCACTCTCCAGCCAAGGCAGACCCTTCATTGCCCTGCCACTTTCCAGCAGCGCACCAGGTGTCCCTCCACAGGGTAGAATCTAATCTCCCCCTGCCTGCAACGCTCCTCCACCAGCCAGCAGCGGGCTTGGAACCTGCAGCCAGGCGGAGGATCCAAAGCGGTTCCCACCTCTCCTTTCAGCAAAGGTGGTTCTTTGCGCATCTCAGGATCGGCCGCCGGCAGTGCAGCCCAAAGCCCCTTTGAGTAGGGATGAAATACGCGGCTTTCCAGGGCCTCTGCAGGGGCGTATTCCATTATTTGCCCTCCATACATTATGGCAACCCGGTGGCTTACATACCTTACCAGATGCAGGTCATGGCTGATGAAGAGGTAACTGAGGCCCATGTCTCTTTGCAGTTCCAGGAGCAAATTTATGATCTGAGCCTGCACTGAGACATCCAGAGCAGAGACCGGCTCATCGCACACCAACAAAGAGGGCTCCACTGTGAGAGCCCTTGCAATACATATTCTCTGACGCTGGCCCCCGGAGAACTCATGAGGGTATTTTGCCGCTGCCCCCCCGGGAAGCCCAACCCTCTCCAGGAGCTCTCCCACCCTTATCCTCCTTTCCCATCGGCTTTTGAGTCCCCTTTGCATGAATCCCTCTTCCAGCATCTGGCCCACGGTCATCCTGGGATTCAAAGAGCCGTAAGGATCCTGGAAAACTATCTGCACTTTGCTTCTGAAAAACTTGAGGGCTTGACCTTCAAGTGAGGCCACATCCTGCCCCTCGAACCTGATGACACCTTTGTCCGGCTCCAAGAGCCGCAAGACCAGCCTTCCCACTGTTGACTTTCCGCAGCCCGACTCCCCCACAAGCCCCAAAATCCCGCTTCTTGGCACATCCAGATCTATCCCGTCCACAGCATGAACCCAGGCCACAGGTCTCTGGAAAAAACCCCGCCGTATTGGAAACCACTTGTAAAGATCCCGCACCTGAAGGATGGAGCCGCCCTGCTGGGAAAAGTCCTCTTTTGCCTGATCCAGAAGTTCCATTGCCCAAGCCTTGCCTACCATGTTGCCTTACCAGCTGCCATGAACCACAGGACATCTGGCTTTATGGTTGTGCGCGAAGTCGCACATCTCTGGAAGCTCCTCCCTGCAACGTTTGATAGCCAAGGCACACCTGGGGTGGAAAGGGCATCCCCGGGGCCTCTTTGCCGGATCCGGCACGCTGCCGGGGATTGCCGGCAGAAGCTCACCCTTCTTGGCCCTGGCTGGGAGCGATGCCATAAGGCCCCGTGTATAGGGATGGGCCGGGGCCTTGAAGATCTCACTTACCGTTGATTCCTCCAGCACCATTCCCGAATACATTACCACGGCCCTGTGAGCTATCTGGGCCACCACGGCCAGGTCGTGGGTGATGTATAACAAGGCCATGGAACGCGTCTCCAGAAGCTCTTTGAACAGCCTCAGGATCTGAGCCTGGATGGTCACATCCAGTGCTGTTGTAGGCTCATCGGCTATGAGCAGCTTTGGCTGACAAGCCAGAGCCATGGCAATCATGACCCTTTGCCTCTGGCCTCCGCTCAGTTGATGGGGATAGTCCTGAGCCCTCCTGTCCGGATCCGGCATTCCCACGGCCCTCAGAAGCTCCATAACCCTCTGGGCCGCTTCCTGGCCCGAAATCCCCTCGTGCACAGCCAGCACCTCTTGGATCTGGTGACCCACCGTAAAGACCGGGTTGAGGGAAGTCATGGGTTCCTGAAATATCATGGATATTTCTTTGCCCCTTATGCGCTGGAGCTCCGGCTCCCCCAGTTCCAAGAGCTCCTGACCCATGAATCGAATGCTGCCACCCTCCACCCTGGCTGGCGGCGAAGGCAAAAGCCCCATCACACTCAAAGCGGTGAGGGTCTTGCCGCAACCTGACTCCCCCACCAGGGAGACAACCTCCCCGTGTCCGAGCCGGAGGTCCACCCCGGCTAGAGCCAGCACAGGCTCCTCCCCATCTTCCCCCTGGAAAGAGACCTTGAGATCTCTGATTTCCAGAAGAGGCTGGTTTGAATCTAAGAATTCCCCCGGTTCGCCCATGGAGTCTCCCGCCCAAGCCTAGCCAGCCTTTGGGGACTGAGCAGCCATTTGTTAGGCCTTTCTCTGCCTCAGCCTAGGATTCAAGGCTTCTCTCAGTCCCTCTCCGAAGAGGTTGAAGGCCAGCACCACCAGTAGCACTGCACATCCAGGAATGAGGGTCAGCCACGGGGCGTCGAACAGGAACCTTTTCCCGTCCGACAGGATGTTCCCCCACGTGGCATGGGGGGGCGGCACCCCAAAGCCCAAAAAACTCAAACCCGCCTCGGTTAAGATCGCCCCTGCTATGCCCAGGGTTGCCGACACCAGCACGGGAGCTATTCCATTGGGCACCAGATGGCGGAAGATGATCCTTGCGTCCGATAGGCCTAAAGCCTTTGCTGCGGCAACAAAGTCCTGCTCCCGCAAAGCCAGGAATTCAGCCCTCACGAACCTGGCCGTGCCCATCCAGCTTGTAAGACCTATTACAGCCATGATGTTGTAGATGCTGGCTGGGAGGAGGGCCACCACGGTCAGGATTAAAAAAAAGCTGGGGAAGCAAAGCATCACGTCCACAAGCCTCATAATGAGTGTGTCCACGGAAATGCAAGGCAGTGTCAGAGCACGGGCCAAGACTCCCTTTTTCCTTCCCGCCAGCCTGGCCCCCCAAAACAGCAAAACTGATGTAAGACCCACTGCCAGGCCCAGTCCATAGGCCCCTTTCCAGAGAGCCAAAAAAGCCCCACTAAACCCCAGGCACCCCCCCAGAGAGCTCAAACCCAAGGCCTTTGGTCCGTAGTAACCCGCCAGACCTCCCAAGAAAATTCCGATTCCCACGGCTATTCCCACGGCCACAAATCCCACTGTCAGTGAAACCCATGCCCCCTGCATCATTCGCGAGAACACATCCCTGCCCAGCTCATCCGTGCCTAGAATGTAGATTCCCAAAGGGGGAAGCTCGTGGGGTTTGAGAAGCTCCACCCTGGCCTTGGAAAGAGGAGGACGCAGCTTCTCGGGCAGCCGCACCAGGGCGGGATCAAGCACAGGTCGCTCCCCTGTGGTAAGGCCTACCCCCAAGACAGCCACGCCTAAGAAAAGCAGGAATACCAAAAGACCGGCAACGGCCATCTTACGCCTTCTAAACTGCTTCCAGAAATCACTCCACAGGGATTCTGCCTGCTCCTTCGCCTGTTCCCCTACGTCCACCGCCAGCTCCCCCATCATTTTGTAGTCTTTCACAGCCGTATCCTGGGATCCACCAACATGTACAGAAGGTCCGAAACCAAGGTACCCAACAAAACAAGCACTGCCGAGATAAAGTTCAGAGTGAGTATCACGGGGTAATCCCTGGCCAAAATGGCCTCGTAGGCCATTCTACCCATGCCGGGCCATGAGAAGATGGACTCTATGATGACCGAACCCCCTATAAGGCCTGGGATCATAAGCCCGAACATGGTCACAAAGGGCAAAAGTGCGTTTCTTAGAGCATGCTTGTAATGCACCATGTCTGAGGGAAGTCCCTTGGCTTTGGCTGTGCGCACATAATCCTGGGACTCCACCTCCAGCATCTGGCCTCTCACATACCTGGAAAGCTCTGCAATCCCCACAGTGGCCCCCAGCACCGAGGGTATGACCAGGTGCCAAAGCCGGTCCATCCATCTGGCCAGGCCCTTTGTCTCTCCCAATCCGAAGGTTTCCATACCTATGACAGGAACTTGCAAAAGACTCACCACCCCGATGATAAGCAGGTAAGCGAAGAAAAAACCCGGGATGGAAATCAAAAAATAGGCTACGAAAGTCATTGTCCTGTCGAACCGCCCTCCCCTTCTCACAGCAGCAGTTATTCCTAAGGGAAAGGAGATGGTCCAGGTCAAAAGAGAACCCACCAGAAAAAGAGGCAGGCTGTTGAGGAATCTCTCCCAGATCTTTCCCAGCACAGGTTGGTGATCTTTCCAAGATACTGTTTTCCCGCCCAGGAGATCCTGATAAAAGAGAAGGTATTGCACATGGAGGGGCTGGTCCAGGTGGAAGGCTTTGCGGAACCTCTCTACCATCTCGGGTGTAAACTTGGGGTTTAGGGGATCCACTTGACTGGGCTCACCAGGAGCCATGTGCACCACTGCAAAGGAAATCACCGAGACGAAAAAGAGAGTCACGATCTTCTGTAGAAAGCTCCTAGCAAGAAATGAGATCATGGGCCTATCCTGCCTCCCTCATCCTTCCTCCCCTTCTCCCTCCCCTTTCACCCTTCACCCTTCACCCTTCACCCTTCACTCTTCACTCTTCATTCTTCATTCTTCATTCTTCACTCTTCACTCTTCATTTCTCTCCCTCCCCCCCCTCCCCCCTCCCCGCGTCCCCGTGTCTCTCCCTCCCCTTCCTTCTCATTCCTTATCGAAAACCGGGGCCTGCGGTAGTTTCACCCATTTGTTGAAGTGAAAAGCGTAATTGCCTGTCCGAGTGGGGGTAATCCTCTTGTAAACAGGATTTCCCTCAGGATCCTTATCCATTATGACTATTCTCCTGTCCAGAACCGCCGTCCAACGGGTAACGTACAGGAAGGTGTAGGGCTGCTGTGCTGCTATGATCTCGTGAAGGCGTCTGCAAAGCTTTACCTGTTCTTCATGCCTGTATTCCTGTCTTATCCTCACTATGAGCTCATCCGCCTCTGGGTCCTGAAAGCCCACAAAGTTTAGCTGGTGGGGACCAGTCTGGCTGGAATGCCATATCTGGTAGAGGTCTGGATCAATTCCCATGGACCAGCCCAACACAACCGCATCAAAATCCCTCTTGTTTATGCGCTCGTTGATGAAAACAGCCCACTCCACCATGTCGGTGCGCACCTCTATACCCAACTGCCGCCAGGAGTCTTGGGCTATGGCCAGGATGGCTTTGCGAAGCTCATTCCCGCTATTGGTGATGAGGGTAAAGCGCATGGGCTGACCGTTTTTGGAAAGCCGGCCTGAGCCGTCCTTGCGCCAGCCCGCTTCTTCCAAGAGGCGCAGTGCCCCCTCGGGGTCATAAGGAAGAGCTGGAATGGTGGGGTTGTAGTAATCGGTTTGTTTTGGAAAGGGGCCTGTGATCCTCTCTGCCTGGCCGTAAAGCACGTAATCCAGGATCTTTTCCACGTCTATTGCCATGCCCAGGGCTTTCCTGACCCGCACATCGTTGAAGGGCTCCCTTCTTAGGTTGTAGCCGATGTAGGTGTAACCAAAGGAGATCCCCGAGAAGGCCTGGAACCTGGGGTCATGCTGTAGCCTCTCCACCTGGTGAGGCTGGACCGCATAGGAGTCCAAGGTGCCTGCATAGAACTCCATTTCCTGGGTGACAAGGTCAGGCACCACCCTGAATATGTATTCCTGGTAATTGGGGGGCCCCTCCCAGTAATGCTCAAAGCGGGCAAGGCTTACGAACTGGTCAGTCTTCCACTCTTTGAACTTAAACGGCCCGCAGCCTACCGGATTTCTGTTGAAATTGCTTTGTCTTATTCCAAAGTTGGATGGATTCGTGGATCTTTTTTGAGCCTCTTTTCTCAAAGCCTCCTTGTTGAGAAGGTGCTGGGGCAGGATCCCCATGCTCCATGTGCCTAGGGCCGGGGAGTAAAGCCTTTTGTACACGACCCTCACGGTTCTCTCGTCCGGGGTCTCCACTCTCAGGACTGGTTCGAAGTCAGAGATCCTAGGGGAGAGGTTGGCTGGATCCATTATTGCCTGGTAAGTAAATTGCACATCCCTGGAAGTTACAGGCACTCCATCATGAAAGAGCACCCCTTCTCTCATGTGGAAAACTATCACCGGGTTGTGCTCCACAGCGGGAAGAATCTCCCTGGCTATATGAACCTGCGCCCCTGGATCCACCTCTTGGGGGAAAAGGCAATAAGTCTCCGGCCTGAAGGAGTCGAAGTAGCCTTCCCCCAGAAGGGGCTCCAGCTTTAGAAAAAAATCCTGGTCCACCTCCTTGAGAGTGATCTTCACAAGGGGAGGCGCCTGGATCCGCACCTGTGCGGCCTCTGATTCCGGCTGGCCCGGCACCTTCACAGAGAGAAAGCGGGGGGGCTCTGCAATCAGCTCCACCTCCCTCACCTGAGGCCATCGGCCGAGTTCCTGCTTTAGCCAAGCCAGGATTTCTTCCTCTGAACCGCCTTGCATCCCAAGGGGAGGCTTGTAAAGCCTGAAGTAGGCTTCTTCGCTGATTTCCCAGTGGCTTGCCACACGTCCCCTAAATCTCAAATCCTCGTCCCTGTCCAAAAGCCCCTCAAAGATCAGGCCTGCCAGTTCCACGCTGGAGCTGTCCGCTGCCAAAATCGGATTCAGGAGGCTTGCATCCCCTATGGAGCCCGTGATGTACTGGGCAAGCCTTCTGGGATTACCCCTTGTCTGCTCCTCGTAAGTGGGCACCCATAGCAGGGACTGAAGCAGCATCCCCACAACCAGCAAAGGAGTAACCATAAGGATTCTTTTCACAAGCATTGCTTAGCCCGGATTATTCTCGAGAACCAATGGGATTTGGGGCTGGGCCCAAATCCCACGGTGCTGTTTGCTCTGTTCAGGTTCCAATCAGGGCCGGACCCGCAACAAAGAAATGCAGTGTTCTTGACCATGTTTCAGTTCAAATCTAGCCCGCATTATTTTCCAAAGCCCGCAACTTTGGGGGCTCAAGCCCCCAAACTCCCGGCACATTTTGACATATTCCGGCTCAAAGCAAGACCACATCTGGGAACCAAAATCAGGGCGCTTTTGAGCATGGACCGGTTTATCAAAACATGTCATTAAGATAGTCCTCATTATTCACTCATCGTGAATAATGAGGACTAGATATCATGGAGTCAGCCGGCATTATCCACCCCTGGGTGAACAACGCGAGGCAAGTGATGAGTTTCACATAAGGCTCCTGGCCACCCCCACGGTGAGCTCTCCCAACATGTGCGTATAAGAACCCAGTTCATTGTCATACCAGCCGTATACCACCACCTGGGTAATGGGGACCTCAAGAATCCCCTCTCGAAGCCCTTTGAGAGAGTCTTGAGCCACAGCACAAAGCCTTGCCATATTCACCCGGAGATTGGCGGTGCGGGTGTGAGTCTCCTTTCCCTCTATGATGGCCGCCGCAGCCGTGCCTATGACATCCGCCGAGACGTTCTGTTTCTCCGTGTATGAAAGGTAGGGGCTCAGGTAGCCTTCCGCAGCCTTTTTGTAAATGGAGTTGATCAAGTCCCTCCTGATGGGGGTTGAGGAATCCTCCTCTTGGATGTTCAAGACCAAAATCACCAAGGAGCCTGTGCTGGTGGGGATGCGCACCGACTCTGCCATGAAGCCCACTTCCCTCATCTCCGGGATAACCAATCTCAAAGCCTCTGCCGCCCCTGTTGTAGTAAGTATGATGTTGTTAAAGGTGCTCCTGTTCTTGCGCAGATCCTTGGCTTTGGGGTCAGGCAGCCTGTCCAGCACTTCCTGGCTGCCGGTTGCTGCATGCACCGTCACCATGGAGGCGGTCAAAAGAGGTCCTGGTCCAAAATGATCCAAGATGGGCCTCATCATAAAAGCCAGGCAGGTGGTAGTGCACGAGGCTGCAGAGATGATCCGGTGGCGGCCGGGTAGATAATCATGCTCATTTATACCCTGTATGGCAGTCACTGCATCCTCGGGCATAGAAGCGGACTTGTCCTTTATCTTGAAGGGTGCGGAAAGAATAACCTTCTGTGCTCCTGCCTCCAGATGTGCCCTTAAGCTTCCTTTGGGGGCATCCCCAGGAACCGTTGGGTCCGTGAAGGCCCCTGTACAGTCCACCACCACCGAAACGTTCTGTTCCCTCCAAGGGATCTCCCTGGGATTGCGGCTCTGGCGAAGCACCTTCACCTTGACACCATTCACCTTCATGCTGGATCGGTCCTCATCCAGTTCCTCTATGACTCGCCCCCCCTTGTATCCAAACAAGAACCTATCCAGGCTTCCGTACGTGCTGTCTCTGAGCACATAATCTGCTATGTCCTCCAGCCCTTTTCCAACATCTCTACCCACGTTTACCACCAGCTCCTGGAAGGAGCGCCTGGCAACATGATGCCACAAGGTAAGTTTCCCTATCCTGCCCAGCCCGTTTATGCCCAGAGGCATGGGCAGCGTCGACTCCTCCGAGCACAGAAAAGGATGATCCTTTGCTGTGAGACTCATGTTCTCACCTCCCCATGTGCATTACTTCCCCTGCCGCCCTCAGGGTCTTGTGCTCCACAGGATGGCGTCCCAAATAGATGGAGCCGCCCCTGCCGTCCATGCTCAGAAAGTCCCCCTCTCGAATCACTACATCATGGATCCGACAAGGACCTCTCTCGCTGAGCAAGCGCAGCCCTCCGGTGCCCACAACACAGGTTTTCCCAAGTCTCAGAGCCACTATGGCAGCATGGGAGGTCTGGCCCCCCTTGGCGGTCAGAAGCCCGTCACTGAGCGAAATCTCCTTGATGTCGTCCGGAACAGTATCCGAACGTATAAGAATCAAAGGTGTCTCAGGCTCCTTCTCCCTCCATTTCTGGATCTCCTCCAGGGTGAAAACCGCCCTGCCAGACAAAGCACCGCCGCTCACCCCGGTCCCTTTGCCCAGGTAATGCTCATGAAGATCGGTCGAGGCCACGAAGACCGGCATGGTCTCGGTGCGCCTCATGGTGACCATGTCCCTTGTCTGCAAAACATAAAGACTGTCCGGATCAGGCCCTTCGAAAGTAAACTCTATCTCCTGGGGGTTCCATCCCTTGTCGTAAACCAACATCTTGCAGACCCCCTCCAGAGCCCTGTAAATCTCCGGGAACTCCTCTTCAAGGGTAGGCTCCCCGTGACGGCCAGACTCCTCCCTCTGCTCCCTGGAGATGGGGTAGGTTGTCACCAGGCCGGCCACTATGTCCTCGCCCTGGTTCATGGCCGTGTAGTCCCCCCAAAGCACCACACGACGCATGCGCTTGGCTGGATTTGCAGTAAATAGGACTCCGCTTCCGGCGTTGGGACCAATATTTCCAAAGACCATTGCCTGCACTATCACGGCAGTGCCCCAGTCATCAGAGATCCCCATTATTTCCCTGTAATCCCTTGCCTTGCTCGAGTCCCAGGAGTAGATGACTCTATGAATCGCTGTCTCCAACTGTTCCCAAGGATCCTCCTCAATCCTGATATGGCGTTCCTCCAGGGCTCTCTTGTAGGCCAGGGCCATTTCCCGCATCTGCTCTCCGGTGAACTGGCGCTTCTTTTCAACACCGTGTCTGGCCTTCCATCCCCTCATGATCTCGTTGAAGGCCTCTCTCTCCATTCCGAAAGACATTCCCCAAGATTGCAGGAATCGTCGGTAGTTATCCCACGCAAACCAGGGGTTCCCAGAGGAGTCGGCTAAGCCCTGGGCCACCTCTTCATTGATGCCCACATTGAGCAGGGTGTCCATCATTCCGGGCATGGATATGGTGGCCCCGCTTCGCACAGACACCAGAAGGGGCCTATAGGGATCCCCGAAACGGTTCCCTGTGGCCTCCTCCATCTCCCGAATCTCCCAGCTTATCTGATCCAGAAAGTCCTCGTGGGCCTGCGGAAACCTCAGCACTATGTGGTGGCAGCGGGAAACTTCCGTGGTTATTATGAAGCCTGGTGGGACCTTCACACCCGCCTCTGCCAAGACCACCAGATTGTATCCTTTGGAACCCAGGTGGATGGAGTCCCGGGTGAGCTCTTTGGCCTGGTGGATCGGGGAGACCACTTTGTCCGGATCGTAGGTCATTAGCAGATCCAGATCCTCCTCCGATAGGGTCTCTTTCTGAAGGGCAAGGGTCTGATGTATCTTGGTCAGAAAATTGTCCAGATATTGGAGACCGAAGGTGCTGGAGACCAGGTCCCTTAGAAAACGTTCCGAGATGCGGTGTACAAAGGCCTCCTCGTCCTGGTCCGCGGCGTATCCCACGTACGTGGGAAGGATGTGTTTTCGGCCCAAAGAGCTTATTACCATTGTCAGGTTGTCTTTGTGCACGTCGGCATAGTAAACATTAAGGATGTCTTTGACGCCTTCAGAAAGGCCCCTCAGGATGTCCAAGTACTGGGTGTAAGTGAATCTTCTGATCTCCAGCGACTTCTCCAAAAGTTTGAACTGGGCGTCCAGACGCTGGGAGGATATGCCGTCTATCTGCATGGCCCGGATAAAAAGCCTTATGCAACGCACGATCCTGAAGAACACGGCACGGGTTATGAGGGAGAGGTTCACAGAGCCTATGAGCCTTTCAAAATAGAGATTTGCCAGGTTTTCCAGCCTGAAAGAAAGCCCTAAGGCATCGAACTTTCTCTCGTGGTAGCGCCCGTACATGGAAGGAATGTCTGCAGCTATGTGCCTCTTATGGTAAATGTCTTCGGTGACCTCATAGGTCTCAGGGGAGAGGATAACCTCTTTTAGCTTCTCCAGGTAACTTAGAAGCACATCCAGACATTCTTCGGGATCATCACGATCTAGGACTGCCTGTAGCTTCTCCAGACCCGTAAATCCGTGTGCAGCCGCCTGGGAGAGGTGATACCGGATTTCCTGGAAACCAAGGTAGTATTTCTGGTAAACCAGCCTGTACATTCTGACCAGGAGACGCACTCTTTCCCGCTCAATATCGCTGACCCCCTGAACTTTGGAAACCGCCCGGCTGAGGTCTTCCTCAGGGAGATCCAGCAGATCCCTCACTTCCTTGAGGTTGCACTCCTGAAAAACTTCGGTCATCACCTTGTGGGGTTCCAAAACCAGTGGGCTTTCAGGATCCAACTGTTGGAAGACTTCCTCGGGGAGAAAATGGGAAAGCCCTGACCTGTCCAAGCTGATCCAAAATCGGAAAATCTCCTCCACGAATTCCACGATCAGGTTACTGCTCTCCACATGACTTTGCTTTCTGAGAAAGTGGATCAGGGGATCGCGCCTTCTGTGGATTTCGTCCATGTCAGTGGAGACGTCCCTTAACAGGCCCTCTGCACCTATCTCGTTGAAGAAAGCCGGGATCAACTTGGTGAGCTGTTTGACCAAGTTGTAAAGGGGAGCTATGTCGCTATTTAGCAGCTTGCTTATGTCCTTCTGGAAGAGGTCTGTGTCTCTTATGCAGGTGCCTGCCAGCTTCAGATTTATGATAAGGGCCGAGAGCAAAGTGGTGCACCACTTAGGCTGAATACAAATCAGGTCCAGCCAGATTCGGATGTTCAGGAGGTGGTTGGGGTTGCAAAGCCATTGCCATTCAGTGTCAACCCCTGTCACCTCTGGAGGCTGGAACCCGAAGCGCACCACCTGCTCCAAAAACACCTCCACCAGCCTGGACTGCCCCTTCCTAAAGACCTCCTGACCTATGGCGTTAATGCATTGAAGGGCAGTACGGGGATAGTGCACCACATTTTCTTTGAGCAAAGAAAAGGTCCTAATCAGGAAGGACTCCAGCCTCTCGGGTGGCTCGCTCCTGATCATCTCTGTGAGAGAGCGCTGGATGTCCCTCAAGGTCTCCTCGTAGATCTCGGAGAGCCTAGGGGTGTTCATTATCTTAAAGAGGAGCAGAATCTTTCCGTCCCTGAGCAAATCCTCCCCTGCCCCTTTGGAGGTAAGATTCAGGGCTGACATGCGCTCTGGAAGTTCACGGTACATCCGGACCAGTTCCAGATGGCCCGGCATCTGCAAGAGCTTTTTTGCTGTCTCCACCGGGGTGAAGCCTCCATCCAAGCCCTCCAGGAACTTGAGGTAGCCCTTCAACCTGTGGTGGGAAAGCTCCGCAAGCAGATCACTCAATGGGCCGGAAGGGGGCTCCTGTGCGAACTCCTTTCTAAACCAGGCCACAGGATCTTCCTCTTGAAGCCATTCCAGATAAGTTATATGCAACAGCTCCTTCAGGAGCTCATTGAGAGGGACCAAGCCTGCTGCGTCGGATTCCACCGAGAGAAGATTCAAACCCATTCTCTTAAGGGGATGGTAGCTCCTGGCCAATAGCTCTTTTTGAGGCTGGGGAAGCCCTTTTAGCCGCTCCAGAGCCTCCCCCAGGACTTCAATATAGGGCTTTGGATCCTCTGAGAGGCATGTTTGAACCACCTTCTCCATGTAACTCAGGACACACTCCAAAGCCTGAGACTGGATCTCCTTGCGCTTGGCAAGGGTCATGGCCTCCAGGAAGACCTCCAAGATAAGGCCCACCGCCTCATGCCCCTTGGGATGGCGCCTGTAGGAGTCCAGGTTCTTGAGGGCAAAACCTCTCAGCTCCGAAAGTATCAGCTTCCAGTTGCGAAATGGGTGATGAAGCTCGAAGAGCAAGGAGTCCACGGTCTTGCGAAGACCTCTGTATTCAGAGACCACCTCCTGGAGCACCCTGAACCTGGGATGGATGTGCACGCTGGAGACCGCCGTCTCCTCAAGGTTACGGCGAAGCGCCTCTGATTCTTCCAGGAGAGCCCTTGAATCCATACCATCCGAGCTCATGACATGCTCATACCCTTGTTGAGGCCTTCAAAAAATCTCTCGCTGACTCCAGAATCACACGGGCCTTCTGGCGTGCATGTGTCGAATCAAGTCCAGGACTCTGTTGGAATAACCCCACTCGTTGTCATACCATGACATCACCTTGACCATACGCCCCAGCACACGGGTAGATTGGCCGTCCACTATGGAAGAACGGCTGTCCCCCTGGAAATCCACAGACACAAGGGGCTCATCCGTATAGCCAAGGTACCTGTTGCAGGCCTCCTTGAGGGCGTCATTGACCTCTTTGGCGGTGGTGTCCTGCTCCACTTCCACCACTAGATCCACCAGTGAGACGTTGGGAGTGGGCACCCTCACGGCCAAGCCATCGAACTTGCCTTTGAGTTCCGGGATGACCAGCGCCACTGCTGATGCGGCCCCGGTCTTGGTGGGAATCATGGAGAGGGCTGCGGCCCTGGCTCTTCTCAAGTCCTTGTGGGGGAAATCCAGCAGCTGCTGGTCATTGGTATAGGAGTGGACCGTGGTCATGAGCCCCCGTACTATTCCGAATCGGTTAAGCAATACCTTTGCCACAGGAGCCAGACAGTTGGTGGTGCAGGAAGCGTTGGAGACTATGTGGTGCCTGGCAGGGTCATAGTCGTCCTCGTTCACGCCCATGACTATGGTCACATCCTCGTTTTTGGCCGGAGCGGTTATGATGACTTTTTCCACCCCGGCATCCAAATGGGCTCTTGCCTTCTGGGCCTCTGTGAATTTGCCTGTTGACTCCACTACATACTGGACTCCATGATCTTTCCAAGGAATTGCCGCAGGATCTTTCTGCTCATACACCACCACCATGCGGCCGTCCACTATCAATCCCTGATCCGTGGCCTTTATATCCTGTTTCAACCTCCCCATCACCGAGTCGTACTTGAGAAGATGGGCCAGCGTCCCATTGTCCGTAAGATCGTTAATGGCCACGATCTCCAAATCAGAGAACTCCGGGTCCAGCAGTGCAGCTCTGAAAACCGTCCTACCGATTCTTCCGAACCCATTGATTCCGATGCGAATAGACATATGGGCCTCCTTGACTGAATTTGGATATGGGTGCTCGACCCTTTAAGTGCTCGAGTTCCAGCGGTTGAGGCTCTTAGAGCCGAATGGAAATCCGTTTCCCCTAAGTTTGAGCAGCGCCATGCTCTGATATCGCCAGATTCAGGCTCAATATAGCATCAGGGTCGGAGGGCTGCAACAAGGCATCGCTGGATTCAATGGGAATGGCTTGACGGGTTGGGGAACAACTCATAGCATCTTGAGGGGTTGACCATTTCTTTGGCGGGAGGAGGTATGAGTCATGAGATTCCGAAGCATCGACCAGATGGAACTTCGGGGAAAACGCGTGCTTGTCCGGGTGGACTTCAACGTGCCTTTGGACTCAGAGGGTAATATAACCGATGACACCCGCATCAAGAGCGCCCTTCCCACCCTCCAACATGCCTTAAGACAAGGGGCCAGGGTAATTTTGGCCTCTCATCTGGGGAGGCCCAAAGGAAAGCCCGACCCCAAATACTCCATGGCTCCCTGTGCCAAACGCTTGGCCGAGTTCCTGAATCAAAGGGTGGATCTGGCTCCTGACTGTGTGGGTCCTCAGGTGGAAGAAATGGTGGCAAAAATGGCCGAAGGCGATCTGCTGATGTTGGAAAACCTGCGATTCCATCCGGAAGAGGAGGCCAATGATGAGGGCTTCGCAAAGGCTTTGGCAAGACTAGCAGATGTGTTCATAAACGACGGGTTTGCAGTAGCGCACAGGGCCAATGCCTCGGTGGAGGCCATCACCCGCTTCTGCCCGGAGTGTGGTGCAGGGCTTCTCATGAAAAAGGAGTTGGAGTCCTTCTCGAGGGCCTTGGAAAACCCGGCCAGACCCCTGGTTGCCATATTGGGGGGCGGGAAGGTGGCCGACAAGCTGGGGGCTGTGCGCAGGCTGCTGACTGTGGCGGACAAGGTCATCATCGGGGGGGCTCTGGCTTACACATTTCTGAAGGCCGGCGGCCTGGACACTGGGGCTTCTTTGGTGGAGGCAGATCTGCTCTCCCATGCCGGCCAGCTCATGAGAAGAGCCAGGAAAAAGGGGCTCAAACTCTATTTGCCTGTGGACTGCGTACTGGCCCAGGAACGCTCTGCTCAGGCCAAACTCCTCATTAGACCTGTTCAGGAAATACCGGCAGGTTGGATGGGGCTTGATATAGGACCTGCATCAGTGGCCCTTTTCACAGAGGTCTTGGAGGATGCCAAGACCATAATCTGGAACGGTCCCATGGGGGTTTACGAGTTGGAGCCCTTCAGCAAAGGCACCAGAGAGCTGGTCAAGGCAGTGGCAAGAAGCAAAGCCTTCAGTATCCTGGGTGGGGGAGACCTGGACGCGGCTGTCCACCAATCCGGCCAGACCAAGGGTATCTCTTACATATCCACGGGAGGCGGGGCCTTTGTGGAACTTGTGGAGGGGAAAAAACTCCCAGGCGTGGAGGCTCTCATCCGCTGCTCCAAAACTAAAAGGGGGCGTTGATCCATGCGAAAAGCGCTTGTGGCCGGCAATTGGAAGATGTACATGACCCGCATCCAGGCAATAGAACTGCTCAAGGGGCTCAGGCAGGAGCTGGGAGGCAAGACCTACCAAACCCAGGTGGTCTTGGCTCCGCCTTTCACAGCCTTGGAAACGGTGGCAAGGGAGATTCAAGGCTCCGGATGGGGCCTGGCTGCACAAAACGGGTTCTGGGAAAAGGAGGGGGCTTTCACAGGGGAGATCTCCTTCCCCATGTTGGCTGAGCTTGGATGTTCCATGGTCATCTTGGGACACTCGGAGAGGAGACATTTCTTCGGGGAGAAAGACGAGTGGGTGCGCAGGAAGCTGGAGGCAGCCTTGGCCTCCGGTCTAACCCCCATACTCTGTGTAGGGGAGACCCTGGAACAAAGGGATCAGGCACAGACCCTTGAGGTTGTGAGAAGGCAGCTCCAAGAGGCCTTGGGGGGGCTGCAGGAGGAGGAGGCCAAGGAGTTCGTGGTGGCTTACGAGCCTGTCTGGGCCATAGGCACTGGCAGGACGGCTACTCCTTCCCAAGCCCAGGAGGTGCATGCCATGATAAGGCAATGGCTCGGGGAACGCTTCTCGTTAGCGCGGGCCGATGCAACCAGGATCCTCTACGGCGGGAGCGTAAAACCCGAGAACATAGCTGACCTCATGGCATGCCCCGACATAGACGGCGCGCTGGTGGGGGGTGCGAGCCTCAAGGCGGATTCCTTTGCAGCAATAGTCAGGCTTGGGAAAGACTGAATCTTTTCTCTCGGGATAGAACAGGGTTCACTCCCTGGGCAGATTTCCAAGAAACTTGTAGGCAGGTCTCAAAGGCCTCGAATACTATCTGGCGCGGTTGGACGCATGGGTGTAAAATTCATGGGAGTGTGCGCTCAAGGCTTTGATATGTGTGTTGCGGGAAGCCGCAATTAAAAAAGAGGCCGGCCTGGGAGGCCGGATTTCGATCCCTTAAAACCAGTAGGCCTGGAAAAGCCAAAGGGCCGGGGAGGATAGATGTTCACCGCTGTAGCCATCATCCATGTGCTTGTGTGTGTTTTTCTTATTTTGGTCGTGCTCTTGCAGACCGGCAAGGGATCCGACATCGGGGCTGTCTTTGGAGGCGGGGGGTCCCAGGCCCTTTTTGGAAGCGCAGGCCCTGGCACCTTTTTGGGAAAGCTCACGGCTGTCATGGCTGGTATCTTTATGCTGACTTCAGTCCTTATAGCAGGGAATTTCTTTGCCCGGCCTTCCAAGTCAGTGATAGAAGAACCGCCTCCTGCGGCCCAGGCGCCTGCCCAGGAAACTCAGGAGAACAAAGCACCGGCCGTACCTGAGAAAGCTCCAGAAAAATAATGAGGGACTGCTTTGCCTGGGCTGAGGCTCTGAAAAGCCAGCAAGTGGGTCTCGTGAACTTGAAGTTAGAGGACGTCCTTTGATATGATTAAGAGCGAGTTGCCGAAGTGGTGGAAACTGGTAGACACGCCATCTTGAGGGGGTGGTGGGCTACGCCCGTAGGGGTTCGAGTCCCCTCTTCGGCACCAGATGAAGCACACGCCCGGAGCAAGAGTCCCGGGCGTTTTTGATTTGATCCCATACTCAGAGGAAGGCTCAATGGGTTCAGAGCTAAGGGAGGGGGAGCACGTTTTGTTGATCGACCAGAAGCGCCGAGAGTTTTTGGTGCGCCTGGCCAAAGGGACACGGTTCCACTCTCACCATGGATTTGTGGAACACGACCATATAATAGGCCTTGAAGAGGGCTCCAGGGTTCGATCCTCACGAGGGAGCCCCCTTTTGGTTTTGAGACCCACCCTGGCCCAGATTATCATGAACATGCCCAGAAAAGCCCAAGTGATATACCCAAAAGATATAGGGCTTATACTCATGTGGGCGGATGTTTTCCCGGGAGCAAAGGTGGTGGAAGTGGGCACAGGCTACGGGGCCTTGAGCATGGCGCTTCTTAGGGCCATAGGTCCAGCAGGACAGCTTGTTTCCTACGAGATCAGGGAAGACTTTCATGTTGCAGCTCGCAAGACAGTGGAGTCCTATTTGGGAGATTGCCCTCAGTGGACCATCAGATTGGCCGATGCCTTGGAGGGTATCCAGGAGAGAGACGTGGACCGGATAACCATGGACGTACCTGAGCCCTGGTTGTTTCTTTCTTCGGCCAAGGAGGCTCTCAGGCCCGGGGGGATCCTGCTGTGCTTTACGGCCAACGCAATACAAGTAAAGAGCCTTTACGACGGTTTTCTGGAGGTGGGGGGCTTCGCACACATGGAGACCATGGAGAACCTGCTGAGGCCCTGGCATGTGAAGGGTTTGAGCGTAAGGCCCGTACATCGCATGACGGCCCACACCGGGTTCATAACAGTGGCCAGGAGGGTAATGGAGGATGGCCTGCAAGAGGCCGGGTGCTCCTCCTGCCTGGAGTCGCAACAAGACGCCCCCCCTGAAGCCACAGATCCCAAAGAGGATCATTGAAGTCATGGAGCCCGCAAGGGAAAGCATGGAGTTGGGCTTCCCACAGGTGCTTGAGGCTGCAAGTCGCATAGCCCCCTTTGTCCATCGCACCCCGGTTCTCACCTGCAAGAGTCTGGACCGCATGTATGGAGCCAGGCTTTTTTTTAAGTGCGAGAATCTTCAAAAGGTTGGGGCCTTCAAGATACGGGGGGCCACGAACGCTGTCTTCTCTCTGGAGGAAAAGAAGGCATCACGAGGGGTGGCCACCCATTCCTCGGGGAACCATGCTGCCGCCCTCGCCCAGGCAGCTGCATGGAGAGGGATTCCCTGTGAGGTGGTCATGCCACGCAACGCCCCTGAGGTAAAGAAGAGGGCAGTGGCCGGATACAGAGCCCGGGTCACCTTCTGCGAGCCTACACTAGAGGCTCGCGAAAGGGCCATGGAAGAGCTGGTTAGGGCCAGTGGCGCCACCTTCATCCACCCGTACAACGATCCCAGGGTCATCGCGGGCCAGGGCACGGCAGCCTTGGAGCTCTTGGAAGAGGTGCCTGAGCTGGAGGCGGTCATGGTCCCGGTGGGGGGAGGAGGGCTTTTGAGCGGCACAGCCTTGGCTGTATCAGCCAGGAGCCGGGAAATCAAGATCCTGGCAGGTGAGCCTGAGAGGGCAGATGATGCCATCCGCTCCTTGAGAGAAGGCCGCATCCTGCCACCTCAGAACCCCGACACCGTGGCCGATGGGCTTCGCACTTCCTTGGGGACCCTCACTTTTCCCATAATCCAGAGGCTGGTGCACGCCATATTCCCGGTGAGCGAAGAGGCCATACTGGAGGCTATGAGGGACATATGGGAGAGAATGAAGCTGGTGGTGGAACCTTCAGGGGCGGTCCCCCTGGCGGCGGTGAAGGCCTCGGGGGGGCTCTTGGAGGGGAAGAGGGTCGGCATAATCCTATCGGGTGGGAACGTGGATCTGGACAGGCTTCCCTTTGGCCCGGCCGCCACCTGATAAGCATCAGAGACGCACTGAAAGGGCCACCAGCATGCCTGTCTCGGTAATCTCCCCCAAGGCTCCTGCCATGTCCCCTGTGATGCAGCCCATTCTGGAGGAGTAAAGGGAAAGGCACCCCAACAGCACCAAACCGAAGGCCAGGTTCAGCAAGAGGGCCTCAGGCCAGCCAAGGGCCAAAGAGCCCAGCAAGAGAATCCCAGCCCACCAGATCCAATGGGGCCCCCCGGAGCCGGCAATTAGATCATGGGCAATCCCTTCCTGGCCCCGGCCGTAAGGCAGCAGCCTCAGGCCCACAAGCATGGAAAGCCTTCCATAAGCGGGCACCAGAAGAAGGGATAAAAAGCGCCCCTGCTGGGGTAGATCCAGAAGGGCCAGGGTCTTGAGCCCCAGGACCAAGACCAGAGCCAGAACCCCCCAGGTGCCTATGCGGCTGTCCTTCATTATCCTCAAGGCCTCTTCTCTTCCCCTTCTACTGAAAAGCCCGTCCGCCGTGTCAGCCAAGCCGTCTAGGTGCAGGCCCCCTGTGAGAAGGATCAAAAAGAGCACGTCCACAAGGGCCCTGAGCCCCGGGCTGAAAAGATATCCGGACAGGAGGTCAAAACAGCCCCACACACACCCCAGAAGCAAACCCACCGCAGGAAGCCAGCCCAGGCTGCCCGGCCCCGGCTTCATGCCGGCTCTTGCAACCGGGATTATGGTCAGAAAGGAGACTGCCTCCAGAAAGCCTCTCATGGCTCCCATCACCTGGACCTCGGATCCCCCGGGCCCGGCTTCACAACCAGCGGCAGGCCAGCTACCATGAGCACCACTTGATCCACTGACCTTGCCAGCATCTGGTTGATGAGCCCTGCCAAGTCCCTGAAACGTCTTCCCAGGGGGTTGTCGGGCACTATGCCCCAGCCCACCTCGTTGGTCACCATGGCCACGGCCTTCTGACTCTCGGCCAGGGCATCACAGAGCCCCTGAGCCCGCGCCCTGATCTCCTGGTCTCCCAGGTTTTCCATGATCAGGTTGTTGAGCCAGAGAGTCACGCAGTCTAACACGACTGCGGCTACCTCGACTGGCGGACTCAGAAGCACCTTTTCCACCTCCAGGGGTTCCTCCACAGTGACCCATCCGGGGCCCCTTTCCTGCCTGTGCTTTCGTATCCTCTCGGCCATCTCCTGATCCATTGCCCTGGCCGTAGCCAGGAAAAGCCTGGGGGCTGGGTAAGCCTGAGCCCAGGCAAGGGCATATCTACTTTTCCCGCTTCTTGCGGCCCCTGTCACCAGAAGCCTTCTGGGTGGTGATCTATCCTCAGCCATGGAAGACTCTCTTTTCAAGACAGACCTATGATTTCACCCATTGGGAAATCCTTTGCAATGACCTTGCCAGGTTCTCAAGGGAGAACACCTCTATGGAAAGCCCTCCCCTGAAGCCCTCCAGCCTTGCCCGCAGATTCTCCCACAAGGGCTCAGGCACCAGGTCCAGGGCTTGATGATCCACTCCATCCTGCACCCCATGGAGGTGCACCATCCGGCACCTCTTTATGCACCTATCCAGCTCCCCCTCCACTGGAATCCCGTAACGCACCAGGTGGCCCACATCCACGCAACACCACATGCCTTCCCCACCGAAGGTCTCCATCAGCCAGCTCGGGGCATAGTCCAGGTTCTCCACCGCCAACATCCTGGCCTCCATCCCCCCTCTCCACAGCTCTTTCAGGCAGGAGCCGGTCCTATCTGCCCAAGCGGTCTGATCCGTAATCCTCTGCCCACTTGCACTTCGGGTCTCTAGGTGCAAGACGTAGAGGGTGGGCGCCAAGGAGAAAGTCCTCTCGTAAAAACGCAGCAGGGTTTCCACTGATTCGGCTCTCACCTTCGGGTCAGGATCGGCCAGGAACACATCCGTTGGCAGGTGCACGTTGTAGGTAAGCTCCAGATCCAGGGCAAGCCCGGCCATTTCGCGTATCTCTCTCTTGGATGGGAGGTTCTGCTCTTCTCCGCTTTGGAAGAGCACCAGCTCCACCTCATCTACGTAAGGTGCCAGGAACTTGAGGTTAGGCAAAATGGGGGCAGGCAAGATGTAGGAGGTGGTGGACAACCTGAAGGGCAAGCGCCCCTTGAGGCAAGGCAGATCCTCTTTTCCTGCATCACGGATCGGTGAAATGATCGGGCCAGTTCTCATGAATCTCCCGGGGCTTTGGGCACAGTTAGGCGCCCACCCCATGGGTGTCAGGAAGTCTCCTCATCATAAAGGTAGCCTGCTTTTCGGGTCAACCGAGCAGGGCCGGAAAAGAGTCCCTCAGGCCAGAGGGAGGTTGGGTTGAATTACCCATCTGGGGGGTCTGAACAGTAAAACGGAATCTCCTTAAGAGGCCTTGCCTCTTTTGGGGACTAGGTGGGAGCGGCTCGCAAAGAGTTATTGGAAGCTCTTCTCTTATGTTTGGAGACTCAAGTTCCTGAAACCGTCAAATGGGGTGTTTACCCCATTTACCTTTCTTGCCAAGCTACTTAGATAGGAGGAAGAGCACTTAGGCTAGGGATCCGGCATAAGGCTTTCCAGGAAGATTTGGTGGGAAGTGGACGGTCATGGCTAAGGTGTTGATTCTGGACGACCATACGCTGGTGGCTGAATTGCTAAGGGAGGAGCTTGCTGCAGACGGCCATCAGGTGCTAACAAGCAGTGATCCCACACAGGTCATCTCCACCATCCCGCTTTGTGCGCCTGACATCCTGATCATGGATCCTTTTTTGGGAAAGCGACCTAGGTGGGACCTGTTGCGGCGGATCAAGCTTTCTCATAAGGAAATACCGGTCATCGTATACACAGGCCACCAGGATTATGAACAAAACCCACACCTGGAAATGGCCCGCGCCTTCGTGCTAAAGAGAAGCTCCCTGGATGAGATCAAGGCCCTGGTGGGGAAGGTTGCCTCAGGAAAGCAAGTTCAGATTTCCCTGGGGAAAAGAAGAATGGATTCATTTTCAAGGGAGGCTCAGCCCTCCCGCCAGCAGAGATAGGGCCGCACACTAGCAGGAGCTAGCCTTTTCCCAGAAGAGGCAGCCCCACGCACGGCAAAAAGGCGGAGACTTGATTCCAGGTCTTAGGAGGTGAGCCATGGCAACCTACATCATCCTGAGCAGGTTTTCCCCGGATGCCTTTCGAGACCCAAAGGAGTTCTTGAAGATCGCCGAGAGTGTTTCCAAAGCCATCAGGGAACAGTGCCCGGATGTCAAGTGGAAGCACAGTTACGTGCCCTTCGGCCGCTTCGCCGATGTTAGAGATGATATTTAGCTCCAGGATCTTGCTAAACCAGGGGGAGCAACTCGACCCTGAAGAGGGCCAGGCAGTGGATGCGGCCCTCAGCCTGGCTCTGGCGGATCTCAAGGCCGAGTTCATGGATCCCGAAACTGGTAGGATTCACTACGAGGCCATGCATGGTTCAGAGCTCTTCAGGATGTATGAGGGGCTGGCCAACGGGCTTCGCTCTTTTCCCCTGGAGGATCTGCGGCAGAGGGATCAGAGGTTGGCCTTTTGGATCAACGTTTATAACGCTGCGGTCATCCACGGGGTTGTCAGGCTTGGGATCAGGCGCTCGGTCAGAGAGGTCCCTAACTTCTTCAAGCGGGTTTCATACCAGGTGGGCGGGCATCTGTTCTCCCTTCACCATATGGAACACGGAATCCTGCGCGGGAACAGAAGGCCTCCCTACGGTCTGCTCAAACCTTTTGGGAGAGGAGACCCCAGGAGGGCTTTCTGGGTCCAGCCCTTGGATCCCAGAATACACTTCGCCTTGGTCTGCGGGGCAAGGTCATGCCCTCCGGTGGGTTTTTACGAGGGGGACCGCGTGGAGTTCCAGCTGGAGCTGGCTTCTTTGAGTTTCATAAACGGCCCAGGGGTCAAGTTCCTGAAGGAGTCCAAGACTCTCCTTCTCTCAAGGATCTTCAAGTGGTACAAGGGGGACTTCGGGGGTATGGGAGGGGTCATGGATCTGCTGCTCAGATACCTGGACCCCGGGGAGGTCAAAGAGGCTATAAGCCAAAAGAGAGAACGGCTGAGCATCAGGTTTGAACCCTACGATTGGGCCCTCAATGAATAGACCGATGCTGCCCATGATACAACTTGGCCCCTCATCGCTGCCACGGCCCATGGGAAAGCTTGGGTCTCCAGGATAGGATGGCGCTCAATACAGAAACGTTCAGATAAAACTTCACACCTTCCCCTGAAAGCACCTCCATGACGAGATCCGCCATGTCCTTGTCCTCCTTGCTCAGTATCTGAGCGCTTCCCTGGATCAGGAAGACCCGTGTCCCCAACCGCTGGAAGGCCTGGGCCGTCTCTATGGCTATGGGGCCTCCGCCCAGGAGGATCATGGACTCGGGCAGGTGTCCCAGAGCTGTGATGCCCAGGCTGCCGCGTTAAGCCCTGCAGCCTCCCCTCCCAGTATTCCGATATCGAAGTCGTAGCCTGCCATTATTCTCCTCCTCTGGTCCTCTCAGGCACGGGACTCACTGGGATCACAGCGGCTCTCCGAGACCGTGCCCGGTAATAATGCAACAGTTTCTTGACAACCACCGGGAACAGTCCGAGGGCTGCAAAGGAAATGATGAGACTGGGGGAAAGTATGCCCGAGAGGGAGTCAATCTTGGCCAGCTCTTTTCCAGCGTTCACGTACACGGCAGTTCCAGGAAGCATCCCCACCTGGGACACCCAGTAGAAGGTGCGAAGCGGCACCTTTGTGAGCCCCATCAACATGTTTATCATCCAGAAGGGGAACAAGGGAATGAGGCGCAGCGTGAAGAGATAGAACGCCCCCTCCCTTGCCAACCCCTCGTTGATGGTGCTCAGGCGATCCCCAAACCTGCCCTGGACCCAGTCCCTCAGCAAGAACCTGGAGACCGCGCAGGCCAGGGTGGCTCCCATGGTGCTGGCAAAAGATACGATGAGGACCCCGCCCCAGAACCCAAAGAGGGCTCCCCCTGCCAAGGTGAGCACAGTGGCCCCCGGGAGAGAAAGGGAAGTGGAAACCACGTAGATGAGCATGTAGGCCGCAATCACAAGGGTTCTGTTTTCAAGGTAGAGACTCGAAAACCTGGCTTCCGAGGCCTTCAGGTAATCCAGAGTCAGATACTGGCCGAGATGAAATGTCTTGAAGGCTGCAACCAGGCAAAGAATACCCAAAACCACAGCCACCCTCGTGGCCAGCTTTCTTCTGGATGACTTCCGCTTTTCCATCTTGTCTGTTCCTTTCTGCTAAGGCCCTCATTCAGGCAGTTCTATTTGCCCTAAAGAGAGGACGCCCTCTTTAGCATCGCATAGGCCTGCGGCCTGATTCCTCTTCCGTCGGGCTTTCCCTTCCCGTACCTAGAAACCTAGGGGGCCTCATTTAGACTCCAGTCGTACTCATAACGGATCCTTCCTCTGAATCCGGGGAGAGCCTTGGCCAAAGGGCTCCCGGCGTATTTGACCAAATGTTGGATAACCCCTGACTTGCTCCCGGCGAAATCCGCCTGGTACCAATCATAAATGGAAGAGAGCACCAGAACGTCTTCCTCCAGCCTGGCCCCTCTTGGATGGTTCACATACTCTTTGGCACCCCTTTCCAGCAAATCTTCTGTGTTCTCGGCCGTGAAAACTTCAGGCTGCAAATTTGGGCAGCTCATGCTGGCGCAGTTGAGGGCGTAGTGCACGCGGTTATCCTTCCAGATGGGCCTCAGAATGCGGTGTTCTATGTCGTTTAGGGAGACTTCCTCCCCCTCGATCCTGAGAAGCTTGGCATCCCATGGCCCCTTGCTGAACCATCCGGGGGAGATGTTGATCTCCAGGATGCTCTTGACAGGGTAGTGATCCAGGACCACTTTCAGGGTAAGGGCATTGTAAAGGTTGATCCAGTAGGCTTTCTGCTCCGGCCTAGCCAGATTGGAGACCGCTGCCTTCTCAAGGGTTTCCAGGTACTCTTCCAGGAGGATCTTGTCCTGACCTTCCACCGCCTTGTACCTCACCAGGTTCACACCCGATGGGTGATCCCTCAGGAGGTACTTTTGGAGGAACCCAGCCCAGGGCGTGTGGTCCACCTTGCTCTTGCTCCGGGGGTCATGCGCCTCCCACCTGGCCCACAGCTCGGTTTTAGGGGCGGCCTGGAGCTCCCCAAAACCAAAGCCCAGAACCAAGACTCCCAGAATCCAACTTGCCGGTTTGTTCCATGACATTATTTATCTCCCATCGCACCCTTCCCTCTCCCTTATTCCACCATACCCCAATACTTCTGTTTTTTTCAGTCGTAACTGTATCTAGCCCGCATCACTCACGATCAGTGGTTAATGCGGGCTAAATGGACGCTCGGTCTGGAATGGGGGCAAGGGGTCCTTCCCAAAGAGCACTGTGGAGTGAGTCTTTCCTGGAACTGTGTTACCTTCTTTTATGGTGAGGAGTAAGGGGAAGGCCCCTGTGGATGCGCCCCACTTGGAGAGGGGGACACGGCTTGGGATCCGCGGGGGGATGCCACAGGCAGCTTTCCCTTCCGCCAGAAGGGAAAAAACCGGGGAGGTCCTCTATGGAAGTGGGAATGATTGGGCTTGGCAGAATGGGGATGAATATGGCAAGGAGGCTGCTTAGGGGAGGGCACCGGGTGGTGGCCTACAATCGCAGCCCCGAGAAGACGCAGGAGATTCTATCCGATGGTGCCCTGGGGGCTTATTCCCTATCTGAGTTGGTTGAGAAACTTTCCCTGCCGAGGGCGGTCTGGCTCATGCTCCCTGCGGGCAATGTGGTGGACCAGTATATCCAAGAACTCTCTGGCCTTCTCCGGCCCGGGGACATCCTGGTGGAGGGTGGGAACACCCATTACAAGGATGACCTGAGAAGAGCCCAGGTCCTGGAGGAAAAGTCAATAGGGTTCCTGGATGTGGGGGTAAGCGGCGGGATATGGGGGTTGGAGAAAGGCTATTGCCTAATGATCGGTGGAAAGAAAGAAGCTTACGAGAGACTTGTCCCGGTTTTCGAGTCCTTGGCCCCCAAGGATGGGTACCTCTACTGCGGGCCCACAGGAGCTGGGCACTTCGTCAAAATGATTCACAATGGGATAGAATACGGCATGATGCAGGCCTATGCAGAGGGGTTTGCCTTGATGGAGGCCTCTTCCTACAGGGAATACTTTGATTATTCACGGGTGGCCCACCTTTGGAACCAGGGAAGCGTGGTTCGCTCCTGGCTTCTGGAACTCCTGGAGTCGGCATTTTCCAGCGACCCCAGGCTCTCCCAAATCAGGGGCTATGTGGAGGACTCCGGGGAGGGGCGTTGGACAGTGCAAGAGGCCTTGGAGTCTTCAGTGGCAACGCCCGTGACAGCGGTTTCCCTGTTTCAGAGGTTCCTCTCCAGACAGGAGGACGCCTTCAGCGACAGGATCCTGGCAGCCCTCAGAAGGGAGTTTGGGGGACATCCCGTGCTCAAGGCTCAGGCTGCGCACGACTCGCATGGGGAAGGTAAGCCATGAAGCCCAAAAAAAGGGCCCCAGAACAACCCAAGGGATTCATGGTACAGGGTCTAGCTCCTGATTTGGGCTTGCCTTCCAAGGCATGTCTTGTGGAGGGGACCCCGGATCCATCTTTGCTCGTCATATTCGGGGCCTCCGGGGACCTCTCGACCCGCAAGCTCATCCCGGCTCTCTACAGTCTACACCTCCAGGGGGGATTACCTCAGCGTTTCGCCATTTTGGGTTGCAGCCGAAAACCCTGGGGCCCGGAGCAATTCCAGGAGGCTGCGGGTAAGGCCCTGCGCTCCAACTACAGACTGGATGAGTCAACCTGGCAGGGGTTTTCCCGGCTGTTGCACCACCAACGCATTTCCTATGAGGATTTCAACTCTTACAAGAAACTGGCAGAGAAGATTGCCGAGCTGGACAGACTCTTGGGTATTGGGGGGAATCGAATTTTTCACCTGGCTGTACCTCCCTCCCTTTATGAGACCATAGCCCAGATGCTGGGACAGGCCGGGCTGGGAAATGAGGGGCCCTCCAGGAGGGGCTGGTGCAGAATCGTGGTGGAGAAACCATTTGGCAGGGACCTGGCCAGCGCCCAGAGCCTCAACAGCACGCTGCTTGGCTGGTTTGGTGAGCACCAGATCTTCCGCATCGACCACTACCTGGCCAAGGAAACTGTGCAAAACATCCTGGTGCTGCGCTTCGCCAATGAGATCCTGGAGCCGCTTTGGAGCAGGGCCCACGTGCAACACGTGGGAATCCTGGCCGCAGAAGACATGGGTGTGGAACGGCGGGCAGGCTACTACGAGCAAGCCGGCGTTTTGCGGGACATGTTCCAGAATCACATGTTGCAGCTTCTATCCCTGGTGGCCATGGAACCACCGGCCCTCTTCGCCTCAGATCGGGTCAGGGACGAGAAGGTCAAGGTGTTTCGCTCCCTGAGATACTGGGGGGAGGAAGGTCATGAGAACGACCTGATTCTTGGGCAGTATACAGGCGGCACCATGCAGGGCAACCCTGTGCCAGGCTACCGGGAGGAGGAGGGGGTCCATCCCCAATCCCTAACCCCCACCTTCGCTGCTATGAGGCTTTTTGTGGACAACTGGCGATGGCAGGGGGTCCCATTTTACCTGGCCTCAGGCAAGCGCATGGCCAGGAAGCTGACTGAGATCTCAATCCAGTTCAGGGAGGTCCCTCATTCCATGTTCCAGGGCCTCTTGGGCCAACCAGTCCTGGCCAACCGCCTGGTGCTTAAGATTCACCCCGAGGAAAAGCTGGTCCTCACCTTTCAGTCCAAGAATCCCGGCGCCCAGCTTTGTCTCAGACCCGTGACAATGGAATTCGATTACTATAGCAACTATACCGGTCCCAGGCTGGATGCGTACGAGAAGCTCCTGTTGGATTGTCTCAGAGGAGACCAGATGCTTTTCTGGCGACAGGACGCCATCGAGGTAGCCTGGGGGTTGATGGGTCCCATCCTGGATGCCTGCGAAAGCTGTTCGGACAGAAGAAGACGCCTCTTTTTCTACCCGGCCGGCACCTGGGGGCCAAAGGAGGCCTGGCCCTTGATGGCCAAGCTTCTTCCCGAAAACCCATGGGGACGGAGCTTCTGATGCTGTCCGTAAAACCGAGACCAGGGGTGGAGGTCCACCAATACCCTGATCTGGAAGCCCTCAGCCTCGCTGCAGCAGCCTGGATAGTAGAGTGGACCAGAGACTTCTTGAGCAAAGAGCCCGTTTTTACCTGGGTCCTGTCCGGGGGGAAAAGCCCAGCAAGGGTTTATGAGCTGTTGGGGAACCCTTCATTTTGCAACCAGCTAGCCTGGGACAGGATTCACCTTTTTTGGGCGGACGAGCGTTGCGTGCCGCTGAACCATCCTGATAGCAACTTCAGAATGGCACAGGAGCTCTTGATCTCCAAGGTCCCGATTCCCGTGGATAATGTGCATCCCATAGTAGTGGAGGGTGGCGACCCCTTGGAGGCGGCCAGGGGTTACGAGCAACACCTCAGAGGCTTCTTCCAAAGGCTTGCTCAGACCCGGTCAGAAGGACTCGGGGAATTGCGGCCCACCAGCTTCCCCGGCTTCCATCTGGTGCTTTTGGGGATGGGCCCTGATGGCCACATCGCTTCCCTTTTCCCTGGGGAGCCGGCCCTGGAGGATAGGCGGCGCTGGGTGGCCGCAGTCCCTGCGGCCCGAGGGACCCCTCCAGTTCCCAGGGTCACACTGACCCTGCCGGTGCTGAACCTGTCCAAGCTCGTGTTGGTCCTGGTTGCGGGAAAAGGGAAACTTGATGTGCTGAGGGCGGTTCTTGGGGATTCAGACGGCCCCAGTTCCCCCTACCCCGCAGCTCAGCTCAGGCCCGGGGGTCGCCTCATATGGCTTCTGGATAGGAGCACCCTTGGCATTTGAGAATGCGTTGGAGCCGGACTCGCATTGGGCAGGGGGATGCTCCTTGTATTGCTGAGGGAAGTCACTGGAAGAAAGACCAGGGATTATCCCGGGCCCACGCATCAGGAGGCTTTCTTTGAGAGATTCCATCATCAGCCTCATCGAGAGACGTCACTCCTGCCGGAGATATTATGACAAGCCTTTGGACCCCAGCCACAGAATGGCCCTGGAGGAGTTCCTGGGGTCCCGGTTAGAGGGCCCCCTCGGCAGTAGGCTGCGCATGGTGCTTCTGGCTGCCACTGAGGAGAACAGAAGTTCTCTCAAGGGGCTTGGCACATACGGGTTCATAAGGGGGGCCACAGCCTTCATGGCAGGGGCTGTTAGGAGTTCCAAAAATGACATGGAGGACTACGGGTACGTGATGGAGCATGCCGTGCTTCTGGCCACTGATCTGGGCCTTGGGACCTGTTGGCTGGGCGGGACTTTCACCAAGAGCAGCTTTGCCAGGAAGATCCGTCTCACCCATGAGGAGAGCATGCCGGCAGTTGTGGCGGTGGGATATGAGGCTGAGGAGGACCTCATGCGCAGCCGGCTGCGTCGCACTGTCAGGGCCACGGAGCGCCTTCCAAGGGAACAGCTTTTCTTCGAGGGTAGTTTCCTCAAACCCCTCCGTGAGATCCAGGCCCCTCACGCCCAGGTGCTGGAAGCGGTCAGGTGGGCCCCCTCGGCCTCAAACAAGCAGCCCTGGCGCATAGTGGTGACCCAGGAGGCGTTCCATCTTTATCTCCAAAGGACAAAGGGTTACGGTAAGAAAAGCCTACTGTTCAAACTCCTGGGCCTTGCCGACCTCCAGAGGGTGGACATGGGCATAGCCATGTGCCACCTTGAGTTGGCGGCCAGGGAGCTGGGGCTTCAAGGAAAATGGGTCATGGAGATGCCGCAGATACCAGGATCCAACGATGGTTTGGAGTATGTAGTCAGCTGGAGAACCGTCAATCTCCCTGTAGAGGGGTTGTCTTGAGTTAACCGGGCGGGTTTTTACAGTCGTTTTCCATTATAACGAGAAAGGAGGAACCGGCCATGACTTTGTCTCATCCAAAACATGGAAAGAGGGCCTTTGCGGACTTTGGGCTTAGCCGGTTTTTTTCATGGGCGCTCTTTTTGATTGGTTGCCTTTGCTTTTTGGGGGGGTCGGCGTATGCTGACGACCGCTTGGAGGCCAGGCAGCTCGTGGAGAGGTCAAAGCTCACCTTCGAGAGGTTCATGGCTGCAGGAGAGATGGGAGCCTTTCGCAGTCTTCTTAAGAGCGCCCAGGGGGTTTTCATAGCCCCGCAGGTCCTAAAAGGGGCCTTCATATTCGGGGCCTCGGGAGGAAGCGGCGTTTTCCTGGCCAGAAACCGGGAGGGGAAATGGACAGGTCCGGCCTTCTATACCCTGGGGGAGGGAAGCTTTGGGCTGCAGATAGGAGGTGAGGCCTCGGAGATCGTGCTCTTGGTCATGACGCAGCGGGGAGTCACCGCACTTCTTTCGGACAGCGTGAAGCTGGGAGTGGACATAGGGGTGGCGGTTGGGCCTGTGGGCGTGGGGGCCGACGCCTCAACGGCCAATCTCAGCGCCGATATCATCACCTTCTCTAAGTCCAAGGGCCTCTACGGAGGCATTTCCCTGGAAGGAGCAGTAGTACTCACAAGGGGGGACTGGAACAGCGCTTACTACGGCCGCTCTGTGAAACCCACTGACATCCTGGTACGCAGGTCTGTGTCAAGCCCCCATGCCGAATCCCTCATCAACGCAGTGGCCAAGGCTGTGGCCAGAAGATGATGGAATCCTGGTGTGAGCTTGATGTCAGAAGATACCGGCTCAATCCTATCCATATGGACGGATTTTATTCTTTCCGCGAGGATGAAAGTCCACAAGGCGCCGTTTCCTTGCTGTTGGGACTCGCAGGACCTCGGTGCAAGCTAAGTCTAGGAGTCCTCACCACCAATAGGTGTCCAATGAGTCAGATGTCAAGGGGGCATGACTGAGATCAGGAGGGAGACATGGCTGAGTATTATTCGCCTGAAGACCTTGGCAAGTTCGAGGAGATCGGCCGGGAGGCGCCTGAGCTGGCCAAGAAATTCTTCGATTACTACGGCGCTGTGTTCGCCGAAGGTGCTCTCACCGAGAGGGAAAAGGCCCTCATTGCCTTGGCTGTGGCTCATGCGGTGCAGTGTCCTTATTGTATCGATGCCTACACCCAGGCCTGCCTTGAGAAGGGCTCCAACCTTGAGGAGATGACCGAGGCCGTGCATGTGGCCTGCGCCATTCGGGGAGGGGCATCCCTTGTCCACGGCATCCAGATGCGCAAGGTAGCCCAGAAGCTTTCCATGTGAGAGAGGCGGGCCAAATGGGAGGAGTTTCGATGGCGAGAGGTCAAAACACCCAGAGCCTTGGGGTGGAGCCTTTCGCGGCCAGGCTGGCACGTCTGGGCAGGTCCCTCACCCGAGGCCGCACCACCATCCTGCAGATAAACCTGGGGCCCCTTTGCAACCAGCTTTGCCGCCACTGCCACCTGGATGCTGGGCCTCACAGGAAAGAGACCATGAGCCTGGAGACCATGGGGCACATCCTGGAGTTTGCCCGAAGAGCCCGCCCAGAGCTCGTAGACATAACAGGCGGGGCCCCTGAACTGAACCGGCACCTCCCTTATCTGATCTGCTCCCTTGCCCCCCTTGCGCCCAAGCTGATGGTGCGCACCAACCTAACCGCGCTGGCCGAGACTTCAACAGAAGAGCTCATAAGGCTCTTTAGGACAAACGGGGTTGTCTTAGTGGCCTCTTTCCCGTCTTCCAATCCGGCTCAACTGGAGGCTCAAAGGGGCAAAGGTATTCTGGGGAAAAGCGTTGAGATGCTCCGTCTTCTAAACCAAGCAGGTTACGGCCTGCCAGATTCAGGCTTGGAGCTGGACCTGGTCTCAAACCCTTCTGGGGCCTTTTTGCCCCCCCGGCAGGAAAAAGCCCAAGAGAAGTTCAGACAGGATCTGGAGCGCAAATGGGGGATATGTTTCAATCGCCTTTTCACCTTCGCCAATGTGCCCCTGGGAAGGTTTGGAGCGTGGTTGATAGGCACTGGAAACCTCCAAAGCTACATGCAAAGGCTGGCCTTTGCCTTCAATCCCTGCACCTTGGATGGACTCATGTGCCGAAGCCTGGTGTCGGTTTCCTGGGATGGGCACCTATTCGACTGCGATTTCAATCTTGCTGAGGGTCTTCCCATGGCAGGGGTGAAGCGCCACATATCGGAACTGAATGGATTCCCTGAGCCCGGAACCCCTATAGCAGTGGCGGATCATTGCTATGCCTGCACCGCGGGCTCGGGCTTCACATGAGGGGGGGCAATAGTGGCCTGAGTTCAGGCCAGAGGTTTGAGAGTGAAGAAGGTAATAATCGTTTTCACAAGATATCCCAAGCCCGGGCAGGTAAAGACCCGATTGATCCCTGAGCTGGGCCCCGAGAGGGCAACCATCCTGCACCAGAGAATGACGCAGCACGTGGTGGCCTGTGCGAGGGAGGCGGCCCTCACAACCCAAGCGAGCCTTCAGGTGCACTTCCATGGCGGCTCGAGAAAGAAAATGATGGAGTGGCTTGGCACAGGGATCACATATTACCCCCAGAAAGGCAGGGATTTGGGAGAGCGGATGCGGGAGGCGTTTCGGAGAGCCTTGAGACATGGAGCTCATAGAGTAGTCCTTGTTGGAAGCGACCTTCCCGGCCTCACCCGGGAGATCTTGGATCAAGCCTTTCAGGCCCTGGAAAACTGCCAGGTGGTTTTGGGCCCCACATTGGACGGGGGGTATTACCTGATCGGTCTCAAGGAAGATAGCCCTGAGCTTTTCTCCGGAATACCCTGGGGCAGCAAAGATGTGATGAAAAGCACCCTGGAGAGAGTCGCCAAGCTGGGCCTGAATGTGAAGCTTCTGGAGATGCTTGAGGACGTAGACAGGCCCCAAGACCTGCCCCTTGCGGCCTGCTTTCTGCCGTGAGCAGCCTGCCATTGCCCATGATCTCAGTGATTGTACCCAGCTTGAACGAGGGGGAGAGCATACTTGAGACTCTTGAGGCAGTGGGCAGGGCACCGGGGGTTGAGCTGATCCTGGCCGACGGCGGAAGCACCGATAATACCCTTGAACTGGCAAGCTCCAGCGGGGCAAGGATAGTCAGCTCTTCACCGGGAAGAGCCCTACAGATGAATGCGGGCTCGGCCGAGGCCAGAGGAGATATCCTGCTTTTTCTTCACGCCGACACCCTCTTGCCCAAAGGCTTTCAGGACCAGGTGCGAAGGGCTCTCTCACAGCCTGGGGTGGCGGCAGGGGCATTCAGGCTGCGCTTCAGAGAGACAAGGGGATTTCTTCTTAGGCTTGTGGAATGCACGGCCAACTGGCGAGCTGGTTGGCTCCAGATGCCCTTTGGGGACCAGGCTATCTTCCTCAGGAGAGAGGTTTTCTGGAAGGCAGGGGGATACCCCGAGATCCCCCTGATGGAGGACCTGGAGTTGATTAGGAGGTTGAAGCGAAAAGGCAGGATCCTGATCCTCCCCTCATATGTGAAAAGCTCCGCCAGACGCTACCAGAAAGACGGCACCCTCAAGCGCATAATCGTCAACAAGCTGGTTTTCTTTGGATATTTTTTTGGGGTGAGCCCTGAGAAGCTCTCCAGATGGTACAGGGGCTTGCCCTCCAGCAGCATCCCTCACTTTTCACAAAAAATGGATGAATTGGGCTAAATCCCCAACATAAAGAGGCCTGAGGCCTGAGCACCTCCCCAGCCCCCATTATCCACGATAAGGGACAATGCGGGCTGGGGAGGGGGCAGGCATCCTCCGGAGGCCAAATTTTCTGCAAAATCGAGCCCCGAAGACCTGAGAATCCCGTATCTTCTTCAGACCAACCAGACGGAATAGACCAGATAGACCGAACAGACAAGACAGACGGAAGAGACCAGTGCCCCCCCGGTGACCAATTGCAACGGAAGAGCCAACTCATCTTCGACGAGACGCTTGGGCTCACCTTGCCCCATGAGACTCGGGCCCAAAGGAAATGAGACGACCACGATCCATGCCAGGGAATCAGAAACTCGACATTGGTGCCCTAGGACTCTAGGACCCCTGCGGCAACCAGTTCGCCCGGAAACGGCCCACTGGACCCCTGGTTTGCCGCAATACCTTGAGTCGTGCCATCATCGATCCAGGGGGCTTCTCACACCCGGGACATTCTTCCGGGCAACATGAGTGTAGATCATGGTGGTCTGGAGGTTCCTGTGACCGAGGAGTTCCTGTATGGTTCGGATGTCGTAGCCGTTTTCCAGCAGGTGGGTTGCGAAGCTGTGCCGCAAGGTGTGCACCGATGCCTGCTTGGAGATCCCCGCAGCAAACAGCGCCTTCTTGAACGCCTTTTGAAGGGCCGCTGGATGGATGTGGTGGCGGCGGACAGTATGGGTGCGCGGATCCACCGAAAGAGACTTGGACGGGAAAAGCCAGAACCATGCCCACTCCTTGCCGGCGTTGGGGTATTTCCTGTCCAAAGCGCCGGGCATGTAGACCCCGCTCAGGTCTTTCTCCCGGTCGCTTTCATAAAGTGGCCGAATCGCTCCGAGATGCCGGATGAGGTCATCTTTGAGGCTCTCCGGAAGAATGGTCCTACGGTCCCTGTCACCCTTGCCAGAGCGCACAATGACAACACTGGCCTCGAAATCAACGTCCTTTACTCGAAGCCCCAGCCCTTCGTTCAGGCGAAGCCCACATCCGTAAAACATTTTCGCCATGAGCCGGTAAGGATCGGCCAGATGATGAAAAATAGCATCCACCTCCCGGGGGGTCAGCACCACCGGGAGCCGTCGCCTGGGCATGGCCCGTACAGCGCCGAGCTCGTCCGTCGGGTCCTTGTCCAGGACGTTGCGGTAGAAGAACACCAAAGCATTGAGGGCCTGGCTCTGAGTAGCAGCGGACACCCTCCTTTCCACGGCGAGGGAGCTCAGGAAGTTCCGAATATCGGACGCCGACAGATCCCCCAGCTCCTTGTCCCCGACAAAACCCCTGAACGACCGAAGCCAGCCCAAGTAAGTCTTCTCTGTGCTCAGTGATCGATGCCGAAGCCTCAGCGCCTCCCGCGTCCTGCCTTCTAGAGACTGCCAGACCTGGGGAGCTCCGGTTTGCCTTGCCTCGCTGGCTTCGAGCCTCACCGAAAGGAAGTAGTCATAGAGCCTAAGCGCGTGGTCGGCCTGCTTTACCTGCCAGTCCTCTTGCCTCTTGGAAAGATCCCTCAGGAACTCCTGCCTTTGGTCCGAGTTCAACCGAGTCTCCAGGGGAAGATCCAGCAAGGCATAACACTCGGAGACCCATCGGAGAAAATATGGAACGTACCTCTCTCGAACCACCGCCTTCTCCGCCAGGTACTCCCTGAACGGCCCCAACATAGCACATCTCCCACTTGGAATTGCCTCTTCCTAATAATAGACGTCGAACTATTATCATTCACACTGTCCCCCTTCGCAAGCCCAAGCCCATCACGTTTTTCTTGACATGCCCCCCGCCAGGGCTACCATCCTCCCATGTGAATAGAATAGGTATAAAAAGAAATGGTTGCCGCCGCGCTGCGCGCGTCGGCAACGGCGGAGCCAAGCTTCCGCTTTTCAGCTCCTTGTTGGCGCCATGATCAGTCAGGATGGTGCCATGCAAGAGAATAATGATTCGTTGCGACGCGCGCTGATTCGCGCGGCGCCAACAATTCGCTGAAGCGGATTTGCGCATCACGCTGCGCTCCGGCAAGCCGGGCTCCGCTATGCGCAAACCGCTTAGCTCCGCCGTTAGGCGAAATAGAGACATCATGAAGATGAAGTCAAAACTTGGTGGCGCCGCACTCATTTTGCTCGGATTGTTGTTTATCGTATTCGCTTGGGGAGGACATTTTCAAAGCGAAAGGATCATGGACAAGGGTGACCGCGTAGTCGCCACAGTTACCGATAAGAAAATAGAACGCTCTCGGCCTGGAGCTCCATTGAGCGACGCCTCTGAAAGATCTGCCTCTGTCACCATTAATTACAATTTGTATTACACGTTCAAAATAAATGACGGCAACGCAATCGAAGGCCGTTATCCCATAAGAAAAGAGACGTACGATAGGTTAAAAATAGGCGATTCAATAGAAGTTGCTTATGAGCGTAATAACCCGAATCACAGTTTCCCCGTTGGCGAAGGCTCTTTGGTCTCGCCGGCAATGCCAGCGGCTCTATCCGTCCTTGGCCTGGTTGCCATTATCGTCGGCGGCTATCTGTTCCGGGGCAGTCGGCCGCCGCGGCGAGAAACGATGCAGGCCGCCGGACCGCGGGAGGACATCAGAGTTCTTCGCCTTCTGGAAAAGATAAAATCCCATTCTGCGGCAATTGCCTTTGGCAGCTACCAGTCGCAGGTGGTTTTCTCCGATGGGCGTCTTATGGAGATGGCCGACTCCCTGCCTGCCGCAATCGAGGTGTTGCGCGACCTGTTCGCAAATCGCCTTTCAGAGGACTCCATCAAACGGGTTCTTCCGGCAGACCACGGTGGAAAGGCCGAAAAAGTTGAAGTAGAGAGAAAGGTCTCAGGCAACTACCAGATATCAACGAGGACACATACCTGCATTGTTGACGAGGTGTATTACGACTACCTCAAGATGCGATACCCGCGCGCCGAGGTGTTCTCTTATGGCCCGGCAAAGCCGATTGCTTTTTACCAAGACGGCATCCTCAGGGCGGTGGTCATGCCCATGAGGGGATAAACCGAAGGGACAGTTAGGAACGCCTAACAAGCGGCTCAAGACGGACGCGGGCTGCCGCCCGCGCCGCTCAGCCGCAGCGTTAGCCGAAGGATAAATGACATGAATAAAACCGAGGCCAAAAGGATGTTCGAAGAAGCGTTGTCCTATTGCGAAGCCAATTATCCTGACGAGCTTGAATGGGCAAAAGGAACAACCCAAGAAACTTTCAAGAAACTGACCGCCAAGAAGTTTCTCGAGAACTATTGTTGGGTCGTTTATGCAAGTGGGTTTAGGGTCTCTACAATCGAGGCTGTATTTCCGCGTCTGCGAAAAGCATTTAAGCATTTTGACTTGGACGCTCTATCAGGAATGCGATCGCTCTCAGAGGTGCTTGCGGTTTTCAACAACGAGCGTAAAGCAGATTGCTTTCTCAAAGGAAGCAAAGCGATAGCCGAAGAAGGATTCCCAGTATTCAAAAAGCGTCTGAAAACACAAGGCATATGTGTTTTGGAGACACTACCTGGGATTGGACCAATTACGAAGTATCACCTTGCCAAGAACATTGGGCTTTTTGATGAGGCAAAGCCTGATATCTGGCTTGTTCGTGCGGCGGAGGCATGCAATACGACAGTAGATGAGTTGGTAACATTTCTCAGTGAGCAATACACTATGTCGCGCCATGTTGTTGATGTGGTGCTTTGGCGCCATGGTGCGGACAATGGACTCGGCCTATGGACAACGGCTAACAAGGCGCTTAAGAGGGACGCGGCAAAAAGCCGCCGCGCCCCTTAGCTTATTCGTTATGCTCTCACTCTGAACCACGAGCGCGCGACACCGGACGTAACGGAGGATCAACGCCCATGAGTTCCTCTGTCGAAGACAGCCTCTGGCAATCGGCTGGTGTACGGTCCGTCTCAGAGCTCCCGGACTTTCCCTTTCCGACTCATGAGGCCTTCGTTGCCGCCGTGCGGAACGGCGATGCCTCCGTTGGGATCGAGTATCCGGCAGCAAGAGATCTCGCATACGTCACGAAGTCCCGAGCCGCCTCGTGTGCGCTGCTTGCCATAAGCTGGATCCCCTTCCTGTTCATACCGGCATCGATCGTCGTAGCCGTTGTCATCGGACGTTGGGCGACCGTGATTGGGATTCCAACCGCTATGATCGGCATGGCCTTGGCCAGTCCTTACAACCCGCTCCGGCACGTCGCCCTTCTCGGCTCTCTCGCATCCGTCGCCTACTGCGCTATCGCCGCCACCGTTCTCACCTCAGGTACGTGGTCGGCATTCGCCTTCGGCCTGTCCTTCTTGGCCGTCCGATGTGTCAACCGGACCGCATGGAATTGGGCTCACAAGGCGATCCTCGGCAGTGAAGCGTTAACCGCATACCTTTGGAAGACGGCGAATCTGCACATCAAGGGCAAGGATTTTGGTATGAAGTCCACCGCCTTCGGTCAGCACCAGAAGGGACCGGGCCCAGGTGGCGCCTAACAACCGGTTGCTGCGGACGGTTCGCTGCGCGCCGCCGCTGAACCGGAGCGTTGGCTGGCTGTCCGTAAAATAAACCTGAAAGTCACACATGGAATCTAGAGAATTAACTGACATTTCCAATGTAATATTTCATGACGTTGGCGCAATTATTCATAGTCAACAGGTTTTGGCTGGCGTTCATGCCGAATTAGATAAAAATCAATTTCGCCCATTTGAGCAAGATTATATTTATCAAGAGCATTACGGAACAATACCATCTCAACCAAGAAAAATGGTAATCAATGGCGTAACAATTACGTCACGGGTTTTGCATCAAACAGGAATTGGTTTACAAGATGTAAATGGCGCAGATTTGCTTTATGAAATTGAAGGTGAGAAGTTTGGGCTTATTCAATATAAGCGCTCAAATACTCGTGGTGTAAAAGGCGACGCCGAACAACTCCAGAAGTTATTGAGTAACTGCCCAGAAAAATGTATTCACTTCAAAAGGCGACCAATTCCGAAAGATTGGCTACCGCTGAAAACAAATAGTTTCTGTGGAGCATGGTATTCTGTTATAGACGAGAATGGTGAGCAAAAATTCGTTCATGCGTGTGAAGCCGAAACTATCTTCAAAAATAGTCAGTCTGTCCAAAATAAGGAATTCGATTTTGGATTATCAAAAAGCACGTTTTTAGAGTTATTTTCAAGTTGTAGAGTTGGCGCACTGGTTCGTATTCCTTTAGACAAAAGAGTCAAAGACGGCTATTTAGAAAGCCTACTTGCCAATCATCATTTGATTTTTGAGATTGTGCAAAAAGGCAAATGGTCAGTAAAATAACAGTGTCTTATGCACAACACGCCAGCCAACAAAGCGTGCACCCGACGCTGGGGATTCTGGCGCGATTCCAAGCCTTTTTCTACGCCTCCGGAGATTATCAGTCTTTAGCTAAAAATTGAATGATTTCAATCAGGTCATTTTTTGAGTCGTCACTACAGGGGCTGTGCGCCCAGCTCTTTGTGCTGGGGGGCTCCAACCCCCAGAGCCCTGAACA
>Ga0209381_1000501_pt1 | contig 92704 bp, 74 predicted proteins | sample DewCreD2012metaG_FD_184111 | JGI IMG/M metagenome (GOLD analysis project Ga0209381, IMG submission 184111) | Hot spring sediment bacterial and archeal communities from British Columbia, Canada, to study Microbial Dark Matter (Phase II) - Dewar... ... | reverse complement strand
TAAATATAAATATCCAACATATTGTAACTGCTGGATATATTAATGGAATAATATTTTAAAAGTCTAAAATATTGGATTATTTATTTTTTTCTAATGCTATATCTATAAGTTTTTGGCAAAGCTCTGGGAATTCAATACCAATAGCTTTTGCTGCTTTTGGCACTAAGCTTGTTGCTGTGAAGCCAGGGATAGTGTTCATTTCGAGAAGAAAGACTTGACCTTCTTCGTTCATTCTGAAGTCAGCACGGGCAAATCCAGAGCAACCGAGTGCGTTGAAGGCGCTGAATGCTAAGTTTTGGGTAAATTCAGCAATATCTTGAGGAATATCGGCTGGGCATAAATATTCTGTTTTGCCTGGTTTATATTTATGATAGTAGTCGTAGAATCCTGATTCGGGAACGATTTCGATAATTGGTAAAGTTTGGTTTCCGACTATACCTACGGTAAGCTCTCTTCCTTCGATGAATTCTTCAATTAGGACGAGGTCGGAATAGTAAAAAGCATTGATGATGGCATTGTGAATATCGTCGAGGTTTCCATTATCAATAATAGAAATACCAATAGTAGAGCCTTGATCGTTGGGTTTTATGACGAGGATTTCGCCTAATTCAGAACGAATTTGCTCGAGGTATTCGTAGTCTTCGAGGTCTTTTTTTCTGAAAATATGCCATTGAGGAGTAAGAATACCTACGGCATAGAAAATCATTTTAGAAGATATTTTGTCAATAGACAAAGCTGAAGCTTTTATGCCACTACCGGTATAAGGAATTCCACGGCATTCGAGAAGAGCTTGTATTTTACCATCTTCGCCATTTTGACCGTGAAGCACTAAAAAAGCTGCATCAATTTCGTCGAATATTTTAGAATTAATGCACTCAATATAATTTTTTGTATGGAATTGTGCTAATTCTTCAGGTGTAGGATGGGAGTTGTTTGGAATAATTATTTTTTCGATAGGGATTAGACTATTTTCACCGTATGCAGGGTCAATTGGGAATACATTATGGCCGAGTTGGGTTAAAGCTTCGACAACGGCTTTTCCTCCAGCAATTGAAACATTTCTTTCGGGCGAAATCCCACCAAATAAAACTGCAATATTCATATTTCTGCTGTTAAAGTTACAAAATCATTTATTTATTAGATAAAAATTCGTCATACATTTTCCGTAAAAGCTGAACATCTTCCCATACTTCTTTTTTGTGTATAGGGTTACGTAGAAGAGCAGCTGGATGGTAAGTAACAATCATTTTCTTATTTTCGTAGTTGAACAATTTGCCTCTAATCTCAGCCATTTTGAATTTTTTCTTAAGTAATGTCTCCACAGCAGTAAGGCCAAGAGCAAGGATATACTCAGGATTAATAAGTTCAATTTGCTTTTTGAGATATGGTTCGCATTTAGTAACCTCGAAAAGAGTAGGTACTCTATTTTTAGGTGGTCTGCATTTAATAATATTAGCGATGTAGACATCCTCACGCTCTAAGTCAATGGCTTTAAGAATCTTAGTTAATAGTTGCCCAGCTTTACCGACAAAAGGTTCTCCTAATTCGTCTTCGTCAGCTCCTGGAGCTTCACCTATAATCATTATATCAGCGTTGGGATTGCCAGCACCAAATACGAAATTCTGTCTTGAAAATCCTAAGGGGCATTCGGTACATCTGTGGATTTTATTGTGTAGTTCTGATAAAGAAGTCGAAGCTTTCCATTCTGGTTCTTCGTCGAAAAGGAAAAAGTTATCGTCAATATTATCGAGTTTCATTTGTTCAAGTTCTTTGCCTTCTTTTATTTCTTCTAATCTCTTTTTTGTATGGTTTTCTATTTCATGAAGGACGAAATCGAGTGCGATAATTTCTTTATCTAAATAAATATCGGCATTTAATTCTTGTTGTTGCTTGAAATAAATTTCTATCTTTTTATATAATTCTTCTAAATTCATAATACAAAAATATGAAAAGTCGAGAAGAATTAATCAATAAGATAAATAATTTATACGAGAGGGACAGAATTGAGCAATTTTGCAAATGTTGCATTTAGGTTTTCGAGATTTGCATATTTCTCTACCGAAATTAATCAAGTAATGTGTAAAATTGACCCATTGATTCTTTGGTACCAGCTTCATCAGGGAGAACTCAATTTTTGTTGGGTCGTTTGTGTTAGTAAAACCAAGGCGATTGGAGATACGAATAACGTGAGTATCAACGACAATACCGGGTACATTGAAGCAATTGCCAAGTAAAACATTTGCAGTTTTTCTACCGACACCTGGTAATTTAAGGAGACCATCCATATTATCGGGGACTTTGCCGTCGAACTCTCTGAGAATCATTGCAGTTGCTTCTTGTATATGCTTAGCTTTTGCTTTATAGTAGCCAGTGGAAAAAATGTCTTGTTCAAGTTTTTCTTGTGGTACCATTAAAAAGTCTTCTGGATTTTTATATTTTTTGAAAAGGGTTTGGGTAACTTTGTTAACTCTTTCATCGGTGCATTGAGCAGATAAAATCGTAGCTACCAGCAATTGATGAGGAGTAAGAAATTGCAGTTGGATATGAGCATCAGGATATTCTTTAGCAAGAATCTCCAGAATTTTTTTCATTCGTGTTTTTTGGTTCATTTTTAATATTATTGTTTTCTATCTTTTCTTTAGGAATAGTAAAAATAAATTTACTACCTTGACCTTCTTTACTTTCGACTTTGATAGAACCGCCGTGCTTTTCGACAAATTCTTTAATTAAGATTAAGCCAAGTCCGGTTCCTTTTTCTTTATTAGTTCCGAGAGTTGTAAAACCAGTATCTATTCTAAATAGCTTTTGTTGGTTTTCTTCGCTTATACCAACGCCGTTATCTTCAACAGTAATTTCTATATGATTGACGAACTTATCAGGATTGCAATAGATTGCGATTTTACCTCCTAAGTCAGTGAATTTAATTGCATTTGAGATTAGATTCCGCAATATAGTAACAAGCATATTAACATCTGCATAGACCATAGTATCTTTAGGAACTTGATTGATAAGTTCAATGCTTTTTTCATCAGCAGTAGTTTTCAATAGGTCAGTATTAGAACTAACAAGGAAATTCAGGTCAATATTTTGAGGGTTAAATTCAATTACACCTCTTTGAGAACGAGACCAGTCGAGAAGTTGCATTAAGAGCTGGTATGTGCTATTTGTTGAAGCCCTGATTTCGTCTAAAAGTTCCTTTTTTTCTTCTTCGCTTATAGCATCGTAAGCTTCATATAAAACATCCATAATCTGCTTAGCTGCCCAAATAGGATTCTTTAAGTCGTGGGCTATGATGGAGAAGAATTTGTCTTTTGTAGCGTTCATTAATGATAATTTATCATTTGAGTTTTGTAATTCAGCTGTTCTTTCTTTTACTAAATTTTCAAGATTTTTATTGATTTGATTAAGTTTTTTTTCATTTTCTTTCATTATTTGAATTTTAGAAAGCATCTCGATTTTTTGTTTTTGGTAATAATATGAAATCAATGAACCACTTAATATGCCCACAATTGCTGGTATAATGAGATAATTAATGCCAAAATTGTCGAACCCAACGATTAATAAATGAATCATTGTGAAAGCAATAAGGGCAAGAACCCCTATAATTGCGGCTATCATCATCTTTTTTTTGGATACTTTCATATACCCCCCCATTATAATTTTATATTAAAATGCATTTATTTTTCAAAATACTTCTTGCATAAAGAATCATCACCATTAGTAAAGTATCTATAAGTATTAATATTTGTTTTGTAAATTTTAAAGCCTTTGTCAATAGCAAATTGAAAAAACTTAGTGTCATCACCAAATTTTATAGGGGGGAAACCACCAATTTCTTTTATTTTTTCACGTTTGATAAAAAAGGTGCCTCCAATAACGCATTCATTTAAGTGGATTTTTGCTTTTGGATTATTTATATCTGGAACATAAGGATATCCGATAATTTCGGCACCCCCCCAAAGCAAGTCAATTTCTTCATTTTTTGAAAGAATATTTTTTCTTGTATTTAAATGGTCTGGTAAAAATTCATCGTCAGAATCTAAAAATGTAATATAAGCTCCGGAAGCTAATGAAATGCCGGAATTTCTGGCTTTGCCAGTGCCTTGATTTGTTTGGTAAAAATATGTAAACCTTTTGTCGCGTAAGCATAGATCATAGGCGTAAGTATTTGTATTATCAGTGCTACCATCGTCAACGATTATTGCTTCCCAATCATTTTCAATCTGTGCAATAAGAGAATTAATAGCCCTTTGAATTAGTATAGCACGATTAAATGTTGTTATTATGACAGAGAAAAAAGGTATGGTCTCTTTATAAAACATATTTGATTATGGAATTAATATAATAAACTTTGAACCTTTACCGATTTCGCTTTCAACGAAAATAGCATATCCAAGTGCATCCACTGTCTTTTTAACAATATTAAGACCAAGCCCTGTGCCTTGAATAATCCCTACATTAGAACCTCTAACGAATGGTTCAAAAATATCTTCGATATCATTTTTATCAATTCCAATGCCTTCATCTTTAATAGACAAGGAAATATATGAATTATTATGACTTAGCTCAACTTCAATTTTTGTGTTAACAGGTGAATATTTAGTTGCATTAGATAATAAATTGCTTATAATTTGAATTAGGGCTTTTTTGTTACTTTTTATGATGCTATTCTGAAGATTATTTTTAAAAACAATGTTATGTTTGCTATTGTCCATAACGTTTGTTATGATTATTTGCTCGTCAATAATTTCTGTTATATCAACGACTTCATCTTTTTCAATTTTATTATTAGCATTTAATTTTCCAATAGTAAGAACGTCCTCTAAAAGCATATTCATATCGTTGACGGAGCTTTGGATAACTTTGATTTGCTTTTCGAACTCGTTAGTAAGACCTTTTTTATAAAATATCTCGAGCAAATAAGTTGAAGAAAGAATAGCGGTAAGTGGAGTTCTATACTCATGTGAAACCATTGAAATAAATTTATTCCGAAGCTCGCTGAGTTCTTTTTCTTGTTCGAGTGCTTTCGAGACATCTTCTTTTGCTTTGATAAGCTTTTCTTCGACCTCTTTTCTAACAACAATTTCCTCTTGTAAGGACTTATATGCTTTTTCGAGCTTATCGAGCATAGAGTTAAATGAAGTCCCGAGCTTTCCGACTTCATCTTCTGTGGTTACAACTGCCCTCTTTGATAAATCACCTTTACTTATTTCTTCAATAGTTGATGTCAATCTATTCAAAGGAATAACAATCAGAGAGCTGATGATATAAAATAAGATAAAGCCCAACAATAGAGTTATAAAACTAATCGTAGCAATTGAGCGACGAGCGTCGTTTATACTTTCGTGCACATGATTTAGAGACATTCCAATAACAAGTTTTCCTAAGAAATTATTATTATAGAAAATTGTTTTAATATTTTCTATAATTGTTGCGTCGTCGGAAATTCTAATATAATTGTTCATTTTAGAATTTTCATATGGAAGTGTCTTATCGAGATTATATGAATAAACTATGTTAGCTTTGTCATCTTTAATAACAATATAAATAATATCTTTATTGCGGAGTAGTCCAATTAAAGAATTATCCATAGCATCTCTATCAGAAAAATGCAAAGCTGGTGATATGCTATAAGCTGTGAGCTCGGAGATGGAGATTAATTTTTCTCTAACAGAAGCAAGTTCTTGTTGTTCAAGCTGAGCAGGAAAATAAAGGTAAATAAATAAAGCAACTGCAAACAATAAAAAAGAATATACAATTACAAACTTATTTCTTATTGAAATTTTTCCAATTCTTTTCTCTATTTTCTCAATGAACATCATTTTATGCCTATTCTATTATTTTAGCTAATTTTAAAAGTTGTGAACTGAAATCAGCACCTTCAGCTTTAGAAGCCGGAAGGTTAATTAAGATTTGAGGTTTTTCTGATTTTATAGCTAAACCTACCGATACACCTTGCTCGACATACTCAACGACACCAGTAGTTGAAAGTATTTTTCGTTTTCGAGTTATGGACGTTATTTCAGAAATATGTATTGCCCTTAAAGGTGCAATGTAAATGCAATCTATGTGATTTTTTGCAAGGTATTCATCGAGTTCTGAAGCTGATTCGATGGAAATTGATTTTATTATAACTGGCGAAGAATTAAAATACTTAAAACTTTTTCCTTCAAGAACTGATTGAGCGGAATTTTTTATATTAAGCGAAGTTCTAAACTTCCTTTGATAAACGATTAGGAGATCAAAGTGGTCTTTAACTTTTTGTGTTAAATTCTTATCATAAGAAAAAATTTTGAAAAAGATTGGAAATTGAACATCAATAGGAACAGCAATATCTTGGGCAAAGAATTGCCAAGTAGAAAAGAAAAATAATATGCTTATAAATTTTTTCAATTAATAAAACATTCAAAATGTTAAATATATAAATAATTTATTTTCTATCAAAAATAATTTTATTATTAATAAAAAATAAATTTGATTAGAACAATTCACAATTAATTGAGGCAGATATTTTGTCATAAAAAAATAGAATAGACGTCTAATAAGTTTTAAATTTTCATGGATTTTGGAATGAAATATCTAAATGTAAATATTGACCATATAGCAACAATTCGTCAGGCAAGAGGTGGTAAAGAACCGGATCCAGTTGCAGGAGCAGTAATAGCAGAATTAGCAGGAGCAAAGGGGATAGTCTGCCATTTACGAGAAGATCGAAGGCATATAAATGATAGGGACTTAAGACTTCTGAGGGAAGTGGTACAAACAAAGCTGGATTTGGAAATGGGCTCTGTTGAAGAAATAATCAAAATAGCACTTGCAACTAAACCAGAATTAGTGACAATTGTACCTGAAAAAAGGCAGGAACTAACAACAGAAGGAGGACTTGATGTTGCTTCCGATATTGAACGCTTTAAATCTTTAACCGACAGGATGCATAGTCGTGGCATTGAAGTTAGCTTCTTTATCGAACCAGATTACAAGCAAATAGATGCAGCTTTGAAAGCTGGAGCAGATATTGTAGAGTTACACACAGGAAGTTATGCAAATTCAGTTAGTTTGGAAAGTTATAAATTAGAACTTCAAAAAATTGCTAATTCAGCTAAGTTCGCTAAAGAAGCAGGGCTTAAAGTAGCTGCTGGTCACGGCTTGAATTACGTAAATTCCTACGATATTGCACTTATTGAAGAGATAGAAGAACTGAGTATTGGTCATTCAATAATTTCGAGAGCAGTCTTTGTCGGCTTAGAAAGAGCAATAAAGGAAATGATTGAGATAATTAACTTTGGAAATATGAAATTCATTCAATCTTATTAATAAATGGAAGCTATTGAATGTGTGGTATAGCAGGCGTTATTAGTTTCCATAAACAAGCCGATTGTATAAGCTACGATTTACTGAAAAGGATGTCGGATGTCTTGAAGCATCGTGGACCTGATTCTGAAGGGCAATGGATATCGAACGATTACAGATGTGGCTTAGCTTTTAGACGTCTTGCTATTATTGATTTGAGTGAAGCAGCTAATCAACCGATGAATTCTTTCGATGGAAGATTTTCAATAGTATTTAATGGCGAAATATATAATCACGCACTTATAAGAAAAGAACTTGAAGCAAAAGGTTATCAATATAAATCAAAAAGTGATACAGAAAGCATTCTGAATGGTTTTATTGCATACGGACCTGAGATACTCAATAAAATGCTTGGGATGTGGGGTTTAGCTATTTGGGATAATGAAAAAAGAGAGCTTTTTGCAGCAAGAGATAGGATTGGGATAAAGCCTTTATATTATTATTATAAAGATGGCATATTCATATTTTCATCTGAAATCAAAGCAATTCTTCGTCATCCAATTGTTGTAGGACAGTTAAATCTGAATGAATTAACGAATTATCTCAATTATGGCACATCTATAAGAAATACTTTATTTTCAGATATACATAAACTTCCAGCGGGTCATTTTCTAAAGCTAAATACAAACGGATTGGAAGTGCATCAGTATTGGTCAGCAATAGATAAAATCGAAAGTTATACAGAATTAAGTCCAACAGAAATACAGATAGAGTTGCTTAATAAGCTGCGCACTTCGATAAAAGATAGAATGATGAGCGATGTTCCTTTTGGGGTATTTTTAAGTGGAGGCATAGATTCGAGCTTAAATGTAGCATTAATGTCTGAGCTTATGACACGTCCAGTTGATACGTTTACGGTAGGATTTAAGGAGCTTGAAAAGTACAATGAATTGCAATATGCGAGGCAAATTGCTAAGTTGTATAATACAAATCATCATGAGATATTGATAGACCATAACGATGCTCAGCCAATTCTTGATGAACTTGTATGGCATGAGGATGAACCAAATGCTGACCCTGTCTGTGTACCTTTGTATTTTTTAAGCAAGTTGACAAGGGAATCAGGGACAATAGTAATACAAGTCGGTGAAGGAAGCGACGAACAATTTTGTGGTTATCCTTGGATGCTGCGTGACTATAAATTTGAAAGGAGCTATTTTAGATATTTTTCATCTTTACCCAAAGCGATAAAAGTCTTAATTTATAAATCTATTAAGCCAGCTCTACAAGGACTGAATCAATATATGATGCTTGATTATCTTAGACGGGGTGCTTATTCAAATGAACTTTATTGGGGTGGATCATCTATTTTTCCTCCTGTAGAGCTTAATGTGCTTTTAACAAAGAATTACCATTATTTAAGGGAAATTCCTTCTTTTGAAGCTTCGGAAATCCACAGGAAAATTCTTGAACAGAAACGAGATTCTGATTATTTGCAAAGGATTCTATTTACAGAACTTTCTTGGCGTTTGCCAGAATTACTTTTGATGAGGATAGATAAAATTGGTATGGCTCATAGTATTGAAGCAAGGGTTCCATTCCTCGACCATAGAATAGTTGAGTTTTCGATGACGATTCCAGATAAAATCAAAGTTGCGGATAAAAAAACGACAAAAATCATTTTAAAAAAGGCAGTAGAGAGCATATTGCCGAAAGAAATCATATATAGACCTAAGCAAGGTTTCTGGGCTCCGGTGAATGAATGGCTGAGAAATCATTGGTTTGCATTTGCTAAAGATACAATATTAAGTTCAGAGCTCATGAGAATGGAAATTTTTAATAGAAACTACATTGAAAAATTGTTTGCAGACCATAAAAGCTCAAAATCTAATAATGGCTATAAGTTATTTACTTTGTTAACTTTATCACTTTGGTATAAGAGATATTTTTGAAATATTATCACTGAGGTGATTTAATAGTCATTTTGTACTTCTCCGTGTTCTTTGTGGTTTATTGTTGGCTGCCGGAGCTTTTATTAACACGGAGAACACGATGGTTACACAGAGGACACAGAGTTATAGTTTTCCATTTATAACTCTTTTAATTCCGTCTTTTATTAGTTTTACATTAAAATTAATTAAAAATCCTAATTTGCAATTAGAGAGCTTTAAATAAGTTAATAGCTGAGCCAAATGAATATCATTTAAAGAATCGACCGCCTTTATTTCTACAATAAATTTTTGTTCGATCATTAAATCAACTCTATATCCAATATCGAGTTTTACATTTTCATATATTAATGGCAAAGTCTTTTGTTTTTCGACTTTAAGGCCAATTTTTTTCAATTCATAAAACAAACATTCTTCATAGGCATTCTCTAATAATCCAGGACCTAAAAGTCTGTGCACTTTCAATGCAGAATCATATACTAAATTGCCAATCTCATTTTCGGTCATCTTTAATTAATATATCTTTTTATTATATAGTAAGTTTCTCATTTTTAGCTCTTGACTCAACAGCTAATTTCTCTTTGTATTCCAGATATTTATCAAGAATTACATCATCGCTAACCGCTAATATTTGTATAGCAAGAAGACCTGCATTTTTAGCACCGTCAATGCTAACAGTTGCAACAGGGACACCGGGAGGCATCTGAACAATAGAGAACAGGGAGTCGAGACCGTTTAAGGCTTTTGACATAATTGGCACTCCGATAACGGGTAATGGAGAGTTGCCAGCTAAAACGCCGGGTAAATGAGCAGCACCTCCAGCGCCAGCAATAATGACTTTCAGACCTCTTTTGTGTGCGTTTTGTCCGTATGCAATAGCATCAAGAGGAGTTCGATGAGCAGAAATCACTTTGACTTCGCACTCAACACCAAAGCTTTTGCAGACATCGAGAGCTTGTTTCATCACAGGGAAATCGGAATCGCTACCCATAATTATCCCAACTTTTGCATTTGTCTTATCCATATTGTAAAAATTTAGTTTAACAAAGATTAAAAATGCAAAATAAACAAAAAACTTTTTGATTACAAACAGAAATAATTATTAATTTTTATGTTTAACACTTTGCTTAAAAGGTATTATTTAATTATTTTTGTTTTTTGTATGTGAATTATTAGCTTAAATTGAAAAATATTTAAATTTTGAAATAATAAAAAGGATTAAATGCATGAATGAAGGAAAAATTGTCCAGGTAATTGGGCCTGTAGTAGATGTTGAATTCACTGAAGGTAATATACCAGCAGTACTGAATGCTTTGCATATAAACCGTATATCCCCACAAACCAACGAAGAGGATATACTTGTTTGCGAGGTGCAACAACATCTTGGAGAAGATAGAGTTCGTTCAGTGGCACTTGACTCAACTGATGGTTTAGTTCGAGGGATGAAAGTAATAGATACAGGAAACCCAATATCAATCCCAGTTGGACCAGAAATACTTGGTAGAATGATGAATCTAATTGGTAAACCGATAGATGGTTTAGGGGAAATCATAACGAGTAAGAGGTACCCGATCCATCGTCCATCACCAGAATTTTCGAGTTTGAGTACAAAGAAGGAAATGTTCGAAACAGGAATAAAAGTCATAGACTTAATCGAGCCATTCACAAAAGGCGGTAAAACGGGTCTTTTTGGAGGCGCAGGTGTTGGGAAAACGGTAATTATTCAAGAATTAATACATAATATTGCTGTTCATCATGGTGGCTACTCGGTTTTTGGAGGAGTAGGAGAACGCACACGAGAGGGCAATGACCTTTATCTTGAAATGAAAGAATCCGGTGTAATAAAGAACACGACATTGGTATTTGGACAGATGAATGAGCCACCAGGAGCACGTCTTAGAGTGGGGCTTACAGCATTGACTTGCGCGGAGTATTTCCGTGACGAAGAAGGCAAGGATGTGTTATTATTTATAGATAATATATTCCGCTTTATTCAAGCAGGTTCGGAAGTATCAGCTCTTCTTGGAAGAATGCCTTCAGCAGTAGGTTATCAGCCAACATTAGCGACTGAACTTGGAATTCTCGAGGAAAGGATAGCTTCGACGGATAAAGGATCAATAACATCAGTTCAGGCAGTATATGTTCCTGCTGACGACTTAACAGATCCAGCTCCTGCTAATACATTTACACATCTCGATGCAAAAACAGTATTGTCACGTCAAATAGCAGAACTTGGGCTTTATCCAGCTGTTGACCCATTGGATTCTTCTTCAAGAATAATGGATTACAATATTATTGGGGTTGACCATTATGATACAGCGATGAAAGTTCGGAAAGTATTGCAAACATATAAGGATTTGCAGGATATTATCAATATTCTTGGAATGGATGAGCTCTCCGAAGAAGATAAGTTAACTGTTTATCGCGCAAGGAAGATACAAAAATTCTTTTCTCAGCCGTTTGCAGTAGCTGAACAATTTACAGGTTATGAAGGAAGGTATGTAAAGATTAATGATACAATAGCAGGGTTTAAAGCGATTTTGAACGGAGAATGCGACCATCTTCCTGAAACTTTCTTTAGCTATGCGGGGACAATTGATGAAGTTTTCGATCGTGCAAAAAAATCTGGTAACTAATTAGAAAAAAGCTATGGCTCAAGATAAACTACTCGATGTTGAAATTATTACTCCTCAGAAAGTAATTTTCTCTGGAAAAGCTGAATCTGTTACAGTGCCGGGTTCTCAAAGTGCTTTTCAGGTGTTATTTAACCACGCACCTATTGTTTCTACATTAGATCCTGGGATTGTAAAGATTGTAACTAGTGAGAATAACAAACTTTACTATGCTGTTCAAGAGGGGTTTGCTGAGGTTAGGAACAACAAAGTATCCATATTAGTTGATTCTGCTTTTGATGCTTCTACAATTGATATAAATACAGTTACGGAAGAATTAAAAAGTGTTACTGAAGAGCTTTCGCATGCTGAAAACTTGGATGTCAAGTCAAATTTGAAATCGAGAATTAAGAATATTCAGAATAAGATAAAAGCTTACAATAAGCAAAAGGGTATTGTTTAGTTATATCAGTAGAAAAAAAGATTTCGCATTAATTTCAGAATAAACAATTCTGCTATATAGCTATAATTTAATTTATATTTTTTTGATAAGCTTATATTGGAATTACAAACAAATTTTTTATAAAAATGAGGGGCGAGTTTTCATTCGCCCCTTATTTTTGTTAATAGCTTATTACTTTAGATTCTAACAATTAATCCACAATTAAACATCCTACCAGGTTCTGGAAGCCCAATCTGTGTAAAATAATATGTATCGAAAATATTGTCTATTCTAACAAAAAGTTCCATAGACAAAGATGCAAATTGTGGTAACCTATAGTTCAATCTAAAGTTTGTAATAAAAGAAGGATCAAGTTTTTCGAAAGCATTGTTATTAGCAGGGTTTATTGCGAATTGCTCACCAATAAATTCCAATTCCAACTGTGGAGAGAAATTGAAAATATTATCATATGATAGTATAAAATTGCCAAAGAATTGGGGTTTGTATTCGATATGCTGGACCTTGACCCCAGCTTCTTCGCCTTCACTATAACAATAAGTAAAATTCAAATCGGCATGTAGATGATTAAAGAGTGTAGAACGAAGGGCTAATTCAAACCCGGCGACAGTAGCTTTTGCAAGATTGACTCTTTGCTTTCTTTTTAGAGAATCATTAGGAACAGCAGTTTTAATAATTAAATTATCGTAGAAATCGGCATAGGCAGATAATGAAGCATAGAACTCATCAACTTTGAGTATTAATCCTAATTCTGTAAGAATTCCGGTTTCTGGTTTCAGGTCTGGATTAACTTTGAATTTATTCAAGGCACCGTCATAAGCCTCACGCAAAGTTGGGAAGCGAGTTCTTTTACTTGCATTTGCAAAAATACTCAAGTCTTCGGTGAAAAAGTATTTAGCCAAAAGATAAGCACCGAAATCGCTAAAGGAGCTTCCTTCGGCATCAATGAAAACTCCGGTTTTAGGAGTTTTATTATAATCGTAAGTGCCGCCAGCGTTAATTTCTAAATTGTTGAAAATGCCTTTATATTCAAGTCCAGTGCTAAAAATATTTTGGGAAAATTCGCTTTCTATTCCATTAACATTTGCAATGTGATTAGATGCAAACCCGTTGAAAACAAAGTTTAGGAATTGATTTTCAATAAATTGAAATCCACAAGAAGCACGCACACCAAAAGTTTTATCGTCATCTTTTTGGGTTTCAGTAATTTCTTTGTATTCTATAGATTTATAGGCATCAATTTGCTGATTGAAAATGTCATACCATCCGGTAAGAAGTAGTCGGAAATCATTTTCTTTATTAAAGAAATGCTCGCCATTGAATGTTATAAGAGTGCGTCTCCACAGAGGGTATCTCCAATATCTTGTGTTCTTTGGAGCTAAGTTCATTTCGGGAGCAACACCTTTTTCGGCATTAATATGATTTACAGCAAGCCCAATAGTAGTAAGATCCCCGAATTTATATTCGCCACGGGCATAGATGTTTAATCTATTCTTGTCGGTGTTGGTTCTCATTTTAGAGCCCTGATTCTGATTATTTGTATCTGTGGCATTAGCCGAGATCAAAAACCCTGCACTATTTAAGTATGAAATATTGGCGATATAGTTAAAATTCCCAATTTTGCCATCGTGTAAGATAGAATACAATTGAGTAGCAGCATCGTTTAATTGCAATCGAGCAGTAGCGCCAAAGCCATCGCTTGCTCGTTCAAGAGTGCTAATACTAACGGCACCTCCTAAGATATTTGCACCATACATAATGGAATTTGCGTTTTTATTCACGGTAAATTTACCAATTACATCGGTAGGGACTAAGCTTAAATCCATTCTATTGTCCCAAGGAATATTCATTAAAGCACCATCGAAGAAAAGCCCTAACTGTCGTTCACCGGCTCCTCGTATAAACAATAGAGATTCACCACGAGAATTTGTCCTAATCTGAGATGATGGAATGAAGAATTGTAAATCAGAGATTGAAAGGGCATCTAATTTTTGCAGGTCATTATATCTTAGGTCTATAAACTTAGATTCTGTAAGTCCTTTTTCTTCTTGTGATGATCTTATGACAACTTCGCCGAGACGATAAGATTTCAAGCTATCGAGAGGTGCTTTTGTTAATGCGTTTTGAAGGCAAATAGTTAATGCAAAAAAATATATTAATTTTTTCATTTTTTCTCCTTATTTATTAAGTTTAGAAAAATAATCAATGTTCACTGAATTTAATTACTATATCAATTATAAATAACGATTTATTTATAAGAGATATAAAAGTAATTTCTTTCTGCGATAAGAGTATGAAAAATAAATCAGAAAAACATTTTTTATCTAAGAAGAAAACTTTTTTGGCGGGGGACTTTTTTTATCGAGGATTATAGAGTTGTAATTATTAGAATTATAATCAAATAAGGAATGAAAATGATTTGCAATAATTGGTAATGAGGCATTTTGCAAAATAGCGATAATAGTAAGGTTCTTTAAATTAATATTTTTTGTTTTTTGGGGATTTTCATTATTTTGTTTATTTTGGAAATGTTTCAAGAGCGAAGTTTCTTTAGTATCATTAATGCACCAGAAATATAATTTTCCATCTTTAAGTTCTTTTTTTACAATATCATAGATTGAACTTTTGTAAATAAATTCTTTTTCGTTGACAATTTTAATATCTTTATTAGCATAAAAGTCATTTTCAGAAAAGATAAGTAGTTCGATTTTTTCGTTTTCTTCATTTTTAGCGATTTTTCTATTCATTTCCTTTTTAGCATCGCTCTGCATAATAAGAAAGAGAAGAGTATAACCAATAATATTAAAAGCCAAAACAATAAGTAGCACTATAGAAAATGATTTTTTCATACTTTATTTTTTTTCCAAAGTGTAAATTTGAAAGACTCATTGTTCACTCTAATTATTAAAATACAAGCAGTAATAGCAATAATTAGATTACCGAGCCACATACTAATAAATGGAGCAATCAAACCTCTATCGGCGAGTTTCTCTCCGCCGATAAGGCAAGCCCAATAGAACAAATAAAATCCGAGCGAAATAGCAGCACTAATACCGAAATTTCCTTTTTTTGTAATAACTCCTAAAGGACAGCCAATAATAACAAAAAGGAAACAAGCGAATGGAATAGCATATTTTTTATGTATTTCCACTTTGTATTGTCTTGCTTGGTTATCGAACTCAGTAATTTGGAAATTATCGGATAAGAGGCGAGAGTATTCATAATTAATATATTTTTCAGCAGTCTTCAAAGCTGAAATTCTTGATGTATCATTAGTCTCAACTTTATACATTGAATTAGTAGTGTCTTGTGTATTTCCAGTAATAAAATCGTAAATTCTAATAGATTCGTTATCAAAACTTGACTTGAACTGTTGTTTTCTGGTTTCGGAAGCATCAACAATTTTTTGCATATCTTTAATGCTCATCTCTCTATCGCCGCGACTCATATCTTCTGTTTTCGACATTTCGAAAGTAAATCCACTTGCATTTATAGTAATTTGGTATTTTTCGAAGTTAACTTTACGATAATCTAAAGCAGATAAAGGGTATAGTTGGTGTATTTCGCCATTATATAAGAATAGTATTAAATGAGAATAGTTATTAACAAATTCGAGTTTTCCTGTGTCAGCTGAGACGATATTCATTCCTCTTTTAGGGGTGTTGTCGTAGATTGTTACTCCTTTCATAATGCCTGTAGAGGAGTCAATAGCCCTTGCTAAAATTGTATAGCCTTCAATTTGTGTGGAGAATTGACCATTTTCGATTGCTAAAGTAGGCTTTTTGCGGTTAATGTCGTTGAGTAAAGTTTTTAAGTGATGATTAGCTTCAGGGAGAACAGCATCGTTGAACCAAAAAAGAGCCAAGGTTAAGACAATGCCTGCTATTATTACGGGTTTCATCATACGAATCAGGTTTCCACCACTTGCTTTAATTGTAGTAATTTCATGAGCAGAAGCCATATTGCCAAAAGTCATAAGGCAAGCGAAGAGGATACCCATTGGAACAGCTAAGACCAACATCCAAGAGATATTTAGAAATAGGAGTTGTGTTATAACCCAATAATCAAGTCCTTTGCCAACAAGAGAATCAATATATTTTAATAAGAATTGAAAAAGGAAAAGAAAAATGACAGTAATAGTGCCAAAAAGAAATGGAGCTAAGTGCATTCTTAATATGTATCTGCTTATAATACTCATAGATTTTGTTTATCTAAGCCGTATTCATCAATTTTTCTGTAGAGTGTTCTTTCGCTAATACCCAAAATCAAGGAAGCCATTCTACGATTGCCATTAGTTCTTTTCAAAGCCATAGCAATAGCATTCTTTTCAATTTCGGCTAAATTAAGGTTCTCTTCGCTTACAATCTCAGGTTGAGTTACGATAGGCGTTTCGAGACGGCTATAGTAGTCAGATAGGTCAATGCCCAATTTCTCAAGTTTGTTATTCATAGTGTGGACAGTTCTTTTAATTTCTGCAATTTCATTAGTAAGTTCGAGAAGAGAGCGAAGGATTAATTCAAATTCGAAAGCTTTTGGTTCTTGCTTTTCAGGAATAAAAATAAGGGATTTGCTGTCGGGTTGAGGCGAATATTCAGCAGGAGGCAATGCTCTTGCAATATATTTTCTAAGAAGATCAGTATCTATGTAAGTAGCATTTTCTAAAGTAATCATAGTTTCGAGCATATTACGAAGTTCTCTGATGTTGCCTTGCCATGGTAGACTTCTTAATATGCCTAAGGCGTCGGATGAAATGCCGTCGAATTTAAGTCCTAACTTGTTGCAAACTTTATTTCCAAAATAGTCAATAAGCAATGGTAAATCTTCAATATGCTGGCGAAGTGGCGGTAGTATAATATGAACAGAGTTTAGACGGAAAAATAGGTCTTGTCGGAAAGTACCTTTTTTTACTTCAATATCGAGTTCTCTATTAGTAGCAGTAACGACTCGGACGTCTGTGGTTCTGAGTTCAGTAGAGCCAAGACGAGTAAATTCGCCAGACTCGAGAACTCTCAAAAGTTTAACTTGAGTACTTAGTGGTAATTCACCAATTTCGTCGAGGAATATTGTACCTTTATTGGCAACTTCGAAGAACCCCTTTCTTTGCTCAATAGCACCGGTAAATGCACCTTTTTCGTGTCCAAAAAGCTCTGATTCAAGTAATGTTTCTGGAATTGCACCGCAATTGACGCTAATAAAAGGAAATTTCCTTCTTTTACTTAAACCGTGAAGAGCATTTGCGAAAACTTCTTTTCCAGTTCCAGTTTCTCCAGTAATCAGAACGGTTAAGTCGGTAGGAGCAGCTTGCATAAGGCGTTGCATAGCATCTCTCATAGGCTTTGAGTTGCCGACAATCCCGTATTTAATTTGCAGAAGGTAATATGGATTATTTTCGTTTAGTATTTCTTCCATATATTTTCAAACATTAAATTTCTTAACCCATTCCGCCCAACCACCATGGAATAGAGTAACATGCTTAAATCCGAGCATCTTCATTTTATTTGCGATTTCATGGCTTAAATCGCAATCGCCTCCGTCGCAGTAGACAACAAAGAGTTTATCGCTTGGCAAGGATGTAATTTTTGCAACGAGTTCGCTTTCACTTTGGAAAGCATATGGGTAGATATTAATAGCGTTATCAATATGGCTGATATTATAAGCATCGGGTTTTCTTGCATCTATAATTATTACAGAGCTATCTTTCGACAATGCCCAAACTTGCTCCAAAGTAATAGAACCATATTCACCAGAAAGATCTAATTCGTTTATAATAGCTTTTTTCAGACTATCTATATTTGCAATTGGCTTAATTTTCAATATATTATTTGAAGAATCATTTGCGACCTTGAAATGGAAAAGTTGTTTTTTTTGTGGTAAAGTGAAGTGATAGGCGAATCCTAAGAGAGATGCGAAAAAAATAATTCCTGCAATTTCAAGTAGTAATTTTTTTTTGTTTTTCATTAAAACCCTTTCGCTTTTCTTAAAAATTCATAAGCAAGATTGATTTCCTGAGTTTTTCTCCGAGCAAGTTCTTTCAATTCATCCCCTAAGGTTTCAACTTTATCGGGATGGTACTCTTTGACTTTCTTTTTGTAAGCATCTTTAATTTCTTCAATGCTTGGATTATTTTGCAGACCAAGAATTTTGCATGCTTTTTCGAGATTCATATTAGCACTTTGCGATTGCTTGTTTTCAGATTTGGAGTCTTGCTTATTCTCTTGAGATTGATGGGTTTCTTTTTTATAATTATTCAGTTCCTCTATTATTCTTTTCAGTTCTTCATCGTCGGAGTTAATAATTCGATTTGCATGATCCATAGAATCGGAAACTGTATAGGATTTTGCGATTTTTATTAATCTGTTTAAAATCTGCCCCATAAATGTGTACTATAAAACAATAATAATCAATATATAAACGATTTAATAACGAAAAAATTAGAATAATTTGAAGAATAATTATTTTTTGTTGACTAATTATCCCATTATCTAAAAGTTTAATTTTTTAAAAATAGATTCAGGAATAGCTTTAACGACAGTCATAATTACTCTCCAAAAAGAAGGAATATAGGCAACATCCTTTCCGGCAAGCATAGCTTTATAAATAGCTTTGCCCACATCATCGGGTTTAGCAAAAAGAGGACTTTTAGGAAGATGAGCAGTCATAGGAGTATCAACAAGTCCGGGTTTTATAGTTATGACATTGACTCCTTCTTTATATAGGCGATTGCGTAAACCTTGGAGGAAAATGCTGACGGCGCCTTTAGCGGAGCCGTAGATATAATTGCTTTGTCTTCCTCTATCGCCAGCGACAGAAGAAATGACAGCGATACATCCTTTTTTCTTTTTTTCAAAGAAATTGGCAGCGATAGTAGCTAATGAGATTACGCTCAGGCAATTTGTGGAAAATTCTTTTAGAATAGCTTGTGGGTTCTGTCTTATTTTCTCTTGGTCAGGTAATGTACCATGAGCAATCAATATAGCATCTAAGCCTTGCATAGTTTCGTAAGCATCGCTGATAAGTTTATTATGCAGTTCGAACTGGTTTGCATTGAGTTCATCAGTAAAAATTTGGGTTTGGAAACGAGTCAAGATGTCATCACGAACAGCGTCCACTCTGGCTTTTGAAATATCAACGAGATAAAGCCAAGCGGCATCTTTAGCAAATTGGATAGCAGTTTGATGAGCAATAGCAGAAGCAGCGCCAAAAATCAATATTTTTTTCATTCTCACTTTTTATAAATTGTCATAAATTTTCAATGTAAAATTAATGAAAATTGCTTTAAAATAGCAATTTTGCAATTCAACTCAGCTACAAATCTCTTGCTTTAATAAGTCCATCACACAACCAATCGGCGATTGCTTGGCGGTTCTTAACTTTCAGGAAACGATACTGATCGTTTGGATTTTGAATATTTCCGAGTTCGATGTAGACAGCGTTAACTTTTGTTTTTCTAAGCATTAGTAAATTTCTGGAAGAGACTGAACCGGTATAGCCCCTGCCGGGTTGGTATTTTTCGTATTTGCTTTCAATAGTTGAATATAAGATATTTGCTAATTCTTCGCCTTTTTTATTGCCTTCTTTATAGTAAAAGAATATATCAATTCTTTGTGTGTTGGGTCTTGAGTCGAGATGAATTGAGATTTGCTGTTGTTTTTTTGATTTTCCGGTATTTTCTGAAAATAGACGATTTATAATATCAACTCTATCATTAAGTCGTGTAACTTTATCATAAGAAATGCTATCACCGCCGAGATAGAATTCATCGCTGCTATTGTTTAGAATCTCCTCATCTCTAATACCATCATTAGGGTCTTGAACTAAAAAATATACTTTTGCACCTCTTTCAACTAATTTTCTACCGAGCCGAAGAATAATATCGTAAGCATATTCGTCTTCGTGTAGTTTGTGATTGGCTTTTGTACCAATGGCGCCGGGGTCGGGTCCTCCATGTCCAGCGTCGAGATAATAAATGTTGTTTTTCAGGATAGAATCGATAATAATTACTTTTTCGTATTTCTCACCAAAAATTGGCATGATTACGAAGCTTTTTTCTTTGATTTTTTTTGATTTTTTGGTTGTTTTTTCTTGGTCTTTAGTCCTTTTTTCGTCTTTTGTTTCTTGTGTTTTAGAAATGCTTTCTTCTTTAATATCGGGAAGTTCCAACATTAGTGCGGGAACCCAAAGTTCTTTGGAGATTTTGTAGCTTTTTTGAATAATGTTTTTTTCTAAAAGATTATTGTTATAATCTTGAATTTCTTTTGCTAACTCAAGATTGATATTAAGGGAAGAACGTATGCTTTTGCCGTTGAATTTGTAAATTTTAATGGGTAATCTATATGTTTTATCGCGGAAAAGACCATCATTTTTGTCGAAGATGTTTTTATTCAATGATTTAAACAAAGCAATGTAGTTTTGAGTAGGTTCAATAAGAAATCTTTGAAGCATAGTGATGATGCCCTCGCCTCTTAGAGGTTTAGCGATAGCCCATTTCTCTTTAGAAAAGAGTAGAGAGGCAAAGCAAAGTAAGAAGCCAATCGCTATGAAATATCTTCTGCTGCAAAAAGACATTTGAGGTCTCAAAATTTTACTCAAAATTAAAAGAAAATATCGTTATAGCCAAATATACATTAATTTAATAATAATTTTATTTGAAATATAATTTGCTTTTTTATACGAATTTATTTAATTTAAAATCAAGAAAGCAAAACAATTTAATATTTATTATTGATTTTGTTTATATGAAAAAAAAATTAAAGAAAAATAACATTTTATTATTCATATTTTTTCTATTACCCTTTGTTTATCTAAATGCACAATACAAATGGGAATTATTTAGTGAACTAAAAATAGGAAGAAATTTATTTTGTGCAAAGGCAATTAATAGCAATGAAATATTAATTATTGGTGGATATAATAATAGTGACGGCATATTATCAAGTTGCGAGATATTAGACATTAAGAATCGTAGTACATCATTTACAACTTCAATGCACATTCCAAGGGCTTATTTTGTTTCTTTAGTTACAAAGGATAGCAATATAATAGTAATTAGTGGTGCAACAAATGGATTCTCAACTTTAACACCTACAGTAGAGCTTTTTGACATTAAAACAAAGGAATGGGTTTATCTTGGAGATTTAAAAATACCAAGATGGCAACACAGCGCAGAGTTCTTAAATGAAGATGAACTAATTATTGTAGGTGGTAGACATGGAAACACCGTTGTAATGGATGACGTAGAAATATTTAATATTAAAACAGGACAAAGCAAATTAATGAATCCATTTCCGATGAAATTTAGTGATGGAGCAAGTGGAATAACAAGCAATGGGAAGTTAGCATTTTTTGGTGGTAGAGTCTATGGGGTAAATAGTTTAAGAAGTAAATATTTATTCCTTTATGATAGTTTGAATGATAAATGGTATTACGAAGATTCAGTTAAAACACCTTTCAATCTTCCATCGGTAATAAAACTAAGAGATAATAGATTATTAATTGCTGGTGGGATTTTTGTTGACTCTCCTGTTGATATTTCAGATGAAATATATATAGAAAACAATGGCAGATTTAACTTTTCTTGTCTTTTCCCTAATCCAAGATTCAGATATCCAATTTCACAATTAAATAATGATTCTGTAATATTAATTGGAGGGTACATTGATTATAATAAATGTATAGAGAAATGCGATTGGTATAATATAAGGACTAATGAGGCGAGTGAGGGACCAAGTTTGAATTATGCTCGCTATAATCATTGCTCTGTTACGATGAAGGATTATAGAGATACGAATTACAATATTGTGTTAGCAATAGGAGGGTGCAATAATCAGGGACAGAGCTTAAGTTCAATAGAAATACTTGAAAATTATGGTGTTTATCCATCTCCTGTTATTCATTCTGTTGAATGGGATTGCGGTTCTTATGCTATTACTGCTTTTGATTCTCTACTTATTGATGAAGTTGTATTTAAAAACCCCGACGATAATATCAATATGAATATTCTTCAAAATTTGCCCGCTGATAAAGTTACAGTTGAACTGACACTCAAGTCTAAGAATAAAAGCAGTTTCTTCACAATTATTTTTAAAAACCTCAGAACTAATAAATCCCTTATCTATTCTGACACGATTGCTGCAAATCCGAAGATCATAAAATTGTTATCCCATATAGAAGATGGAAAAATTCAGCTTGGATCAACAAAATCGGGCATTTTGAATTGTATTAAGCTAATAATTAAAAATACTAATAAATCGCAATTTACACTAACTGATGCACTTTTAAAGCGGAATATTGAATTCTCAATCCCGCAGAGTCAATTCCCAATTATATTAGATTCTGGAGAAGAAAAGGAACTTGAGATTTGCTACTTACCATCGGTTTTAACTAAACAATGGGATACTCTCTGCATTAAGGATATTTGTGACACTACTTGCTTTCCAATAAATGCAATTGGGGACACAGTCTATTATGATGGTAAAAGTTGGTGCGATGTGCCTATAACGCTTAAAGCGATTAAGCCATCTCAATTTTTTATTGTCAAAGCACCTTATCCAAATCCTACAAGCAGTTACTTACAAGTAACTATTATTGAAAATTCGGAGAATCCAACTTGTTGCAATTTATTTGATTATATGGGAAATAAAATTAAGGAACTAAATGCTAATTTGGTTGGCAAATATTATTATGAAGGAATAGAATATAATCAAAAGGAATATGCTGAAAATCTTTTAGATAATTCCATAGGTTTATATTTCTTAGTAATTCAGAACAAATCTTATAAATGTATATATCCGATTATTTTGCAATAGGATTGATAAGCAGCAATATTTTGGTTTTAGTTTAAGTGATTATTATTTTTTTATACAATAAAAATTTCTTTACTGTAATTTTCATAATCTTGATAATGTGAAGAACAATTATTTATAATTTCTTCTAAATTAATTTTATTATGTGCTTATTTTCTATTAATTTTAATTTTTTGAAAATTTGTGAAGGAATAAAATGAAATACAGCAATAATCTAAAAAATCTTGCTGAAGAACTTGTGCAATATGCAACACGAAAAGGTGCGAGTGAATGTCAGGTATCAATAACCGAAGGGACAGAATTTAGTGTGGAACTTCGGGAGGGCAAAATCGAAAGATTGGTCGAAGCAGGCTCTAAAAGCTTGGCTTTTAAAGTGATTGTGGACAATAAGGTAGCGACAGCATCATCATCAGATTTTACGACAGAAACACTGAATGGATTAATTGAAAATGCAATAAAAAGGGCAAAGCTTTCGAGTGCAGATCCTTTTTCAGGTCTTCCCGAGCTTGAGCCGATTAATATAAATGTGGAAAGCTTAGATCTTTATGATAATCAAGTTGTTGAAATGGCAGCAGAGGATAAAATAAAGTTTGCCAGAGAACTTGAGGAAATATGCTTAAAAGATAAAAGAATAAAACTATCTGCTGGCTCTGCTTTCTTTTCGAACATAGGTGAATATATACTGGCTAATTCTAAAGGATTCATTGGCTCTTATAAAGGCACATCTTGTGGAGCTGGTGTTCAGTTGCAGGCAGGTAGTGATGACAATCCATACGAAGATGGCTGGTGGGATAGTTGTATTCATTTGAAAGACTTGCTTAGCGTAGAAGAAATTGCTAAAATAGCTGTTCACAGAACAACGAGAATGATAGGAGCCAAAAAGATAGCTACTCAAAATGTTCCTGTTGTATTAGAACCGACGATGACGTCCCGAATTTTAGGATTTTTGAGTGGTTGTGTTTCTGGAGCAGCAATTTATCTTAATCAATCTTTCCTTACTGGAAAAATAAATACTAAAATAGCTGATGAGAAGGTAAATATAATAGACAACGGGCTTATCCCAAGGATGCCTGGGAGCCGTCCATTTGACGCAGAAGGAGTTCCAACTCGAATAACACCTATTATTGAGTCGGGTATGCTTGTAAATTATCTTCTTGATACTTACAGTGCAAGAAAGCTCGATATGAAAAGTAATGGGCATGCTGGCAGTCCTACAAATTTTTATCTTATGCCGGGCAATTACGCACCAGAGGATATAATTAAGTCTGTGGATAAGGGATTGTTTTTAACCAATACAATAGGGCAGGGTACTGTTCCAACTACGGGCGACATCTCAACGGGAGCTTATGGTCTCTGGATTGAAAATGGAGAAATTGCATATCCTGTGTCTGAAATAACTATATCAGGCAACTTAGGCAAGATTCTTAGTGAAATTGAAATGATTGGGAACGATATTGATTATAAGCGTCAAATTACTGGTCCGACAATAAAAATAAAGGAACTGACAATCTCAGGGCTTTAATTTTTTTTTAATTAATGTTAATAGGGTAAATTAAAGAAAGATGAACTTCATTGAGTTTCTGAAACAAAGAATGAAGGACAGCTTGCCAGGACTTGAAGCTCAAAGAATGATGGCTCCCGTCGTTGGCGATGATTTTTTTAGAACAATAACCCCCTCGCAAGATGCTTTACACAGTGCAGTTCTTATTTTATTGGTTTTAAGTGCTAAGGGAAAAATTGAAATACTCTTAACATTGAGAAATGGCAATTTGGATAGTCATGCAGGCCAGATTAGTTTTCCCGGAGGTCATACTGAAACAGGGGAAACTCCGATAGAAACAGCTTTAAGAGAAGCGAAAGAGGAAACAGGCATTGATAGTAGTAAGTTGTATATTATCGGAACGCTAAGCAAATTATATGTTCAACCCTCGAATACGATTATTAGCCCTGTAGTGGCATGGACAAATACAAAGCTTAAGTTGGAAATAAACAAAGAAGAAGTAGAAGAAGCATTTTTTCAACGATTTGACTTTTTTTTAGATTTTCATAATATACAGAAGGAATATTGGAACTTTGGGGGGACACAAGTTCTTGTTCCCTTTTGGGATGTAGGTAAAAAAACGCCATTATGGGGTGCAACAGCTATGATATTAAGCGAGCTAATTCGTCTATATCAAGAATTTAGGGATTTTTGTAATAATCAATAATAAAATGGATGCAGCTGAATTAATTGCGAAGGTAAGAAAGATAGAAATTAAAACCAAAGGTATATCGCGAGACTTGTTTTCGGGCGAGTATCATAGCGTTTTTAAAGGTAGGGGTATGGCGTTCAGCGAGGTGCGTGAATACCAAGTTGGCGATGATATTCGTTCGATAGATTGGAATGTAACAGCACGGCTAAATCACCCCTATATAAAAGTATTTGAAGAGGAACGCGAACTGACTGTGATGCTATTAGTTGATGTTAGCGAATCCGAAAGCTTTGGCACATCAACGATGCTAAAAAAAGAGATGATAACAGAACTTGTTGCTGTCCTTGCTTTCTCAGCAATACAAAACAACGATAAAATAGGAATGATACTTTTTTCAAATAAAATAGAAAAATTCATACCTCCCAAAAAAGGTAGAACGCATATTTTAAGGATTATTAGAGAGTTACTGGAATTTAAACCAGAAAACTCTGTAACAGATGTTTCCACTGCCATTAGCTATTTCCTTAATGTTATCAAAAAGAGAAGCATTGTTTTTATTATCTCTGATTTCTTTTCTCCTCCTTTCGAAGAGCCATTGAAAATATCGAGCAAAAAGCACGACACAATAGCAGTGAACATATATGATATAAGAGAATCTTCTATACCTGACATTGGCCTTGCTTTTATAAAGGATGCAGAAACACAAAAGCGAATGTGGGTAGATACATCGAGCAAGGAATTTCGTAAAAGATATGAGCAATGGTGGAATTCTAAACAGAATTATCTTAAAAATATGTTCAAAATGAATGGTGTAGATTTGATCCAATTGAGAACGGATGAGTCTTTTATAAAACCCTTGCAAAAATTCTTTAGAGAAAGAGAGAAAAGAAAATAATTAAACTTTTTGTAACTTTTTGCAGATTGCATTTTTATTATTATAAAATTTCAGTTCATTTAAGAGAATTATTATGGGAAATATCAAACTAATATGGTTTATAAAATTGATTTTTCTATTAATAATTTGTTTTAATCTTTCTTTACACTTAGAGATATTTGCTAAAGATAAACAAATCTCAAATTCTGTTTTGTGCAACAAAGATAGTCTAATAGCATACTGGAGCTTTGACGATTCGACAGCGAGGGACTTCAGTGGTAATGGCTATGATGGAAGAATAGTTAATAACCCTCAACCAATCATTGGGGTTAGGGGAACAGCTTTTTACTTCAAGGGAAAGGGTGAATACTTTAGAGCGGATTCACCAGAAAATATGTTAGGAGACCACATTCGCCTTCCATTCATAGATTTCAAGCAATTATCTGATTTTACAATAACAATGTGGGTAAGAGAAGATTCTTTAACGCACTACGCAGGAGAGGGATATATCTGGTTTAGCGATAGCCACGACGATGGTTGGCTTGGTATTGCAAATTTTTGTCAGCAATATCCTTATTTAGACCCTGATCTAATGTATTTACGTTTTGCAGTTGGAGCAGGTTTGAGAACCAATTTACCTCTTTTATACGAATTTAAAAAAGAATTTCAAAATAGATGGAAATTCTATTGCCTTGTGTATAAAGATAAAAAAATCAATGCATATATTGATGGAGCATTAATTGGAACATTGGAGCAGGATGTAAATATTATAGGAACTTTATCTGGGATAGCATGCCATTGGTGGTATTATTCAGGAGAGCATAGAATATCTACACGATTTACTGGTGCAATAGATGAAGTAAAAATTTGGTGTAAAGCACTTACAGATGAGGAAGTAAGAAAGGAAATGAATGTATGCAATCAAGAAAACTTAATTGCTTACTGGAGCTTTGACGATTCGACAGCGAGGGACTTCAGTGGTAATGGCTATGATGGGATAATGATGCGCAATCCTAAGCCAGTCGCTGGTGTTTTCAATAAGGGTTTAGCGATGCGTTTTGAGGGTTTTGGAGAAAACTCATTTTTAGGTAGTCATATTCTTTTGCCAATGATTAACTTTGCGAATTATCCTGAATTTTCAGTATCTCTTTGGGTGAACGAAGAGGGTTTCTCGTCTTGGTATGGAGATGCTTATATATTCTTTGGAGACTGGACTTATGGCTGGCTTGGGATTACTAATCATTTCAATCATAAATACTACGACGGAACTTTGGAGACTAATTTTACTGCTGGCTCTGTAATGCATGACCATCAAATAACTGTCCCATTCAATAAAGACAAGGATAGAAACAGATGGAAGCATTATTGTATGACATATGCTAACGGAACCTTGAAAGCGTATATTGACGGCGAGTTTGTTGGAGAAGATTCTCATAAGGTCAAGATATATGGGGACAAAGCGGGTCTTAATCGTAGTTGGTGGGAAAATGGAACAATAACATCAACAAGATTTATTGGCTCAATGGACGAGGTAAAGATTTTTTGTAAAGCATTATCCCCATGCGAAATTAAGAATATATATAGTCCGGGCTATTCTCAAAAAGAACTTGTTGTGTTAGGTCAGAAAACAATCTGTGCTGGTCAATCAGCAAAAGTCTATCTTTCTGAGAAATATAAAGAAGTAATCTGGTCTAATGGGCAAATTGCTGATACAGCCACAATATCAAAGCCTGGCAATTATAGTGTTCGAGCTTTTGATGACTATGGATGTGAATTCTTTAAAGATTTTCAAATAACGACTGACACAATAGTCGTAAACATAAATGGTGATAGAACAATTTGCGAAGGCGATAGCACTGTTTTGTCAGTTATTGGAAATTATAAGAACATTAAATGGTCAACTGGCGATACGACTAATTCTATTGTAATTAAAAAAGAAGGTAAGTATAGTGTAAGCTTAGTTGATGATTTTGGCTGTATTGGTATCGGTTCTGTGGAGATTTATGTTCTTCCAGCTCCAAAACCGACATTTACAATAGATTCATTATCAATAGGTTGCAAAGCAGATTCTGCTATTCTTAGGAGTGAGGATGGATTTAAAGGTATTACTTGGTATTACGATAACTTGAATAATCCAATAGAATATAATAAAAGCGAAATTGTTGTAAAACAATCTGGTAAATATATAATAAAGGTTCGGCTCAATACTGGATGCGAAGGAACTTATGAGCAATATGTAGATTTAGTGCCAATAAAAGATAAACTTGAGCTTATCTCTCAGTTGAATATTGGAAAATACAGTTTTGATACGGTGAACATTTTGGATTTGTTGTGTAGAGAAATAAAATTTAAGAATACATCGCGTAGTGCAGCAATTATCAATAATGCTTATCTATTATATAATATTGATTTCTCGCTTCCACAATCACAGTTTCCGATAATAATTGAGCCAGACAGTGTGGGAAGCATTATACTATGCATCTCACCTCGCAGATTAAAACAAATATATGATACATTATTTGTTCAGGATACTTGTAACTCTCACATTATTCCTTTGTATGTTTATTCAAAGGAAAATGAATGGGAGGGCAGTAGCAAGTGCGATGTTAAGGTAGGTCTATCAACTACCAAATTTGTCGGGTATAAAGATATTCTGGTTTTACCTCCGTTTCCCAATCCTTCATCAGAATTTGTTACTATAAAAATTTATTCTGAAAGCAAAATAGAGAACTTCAAGTTGGTGTTATGTGATATTTTTGGTAATGAAATATCTGGGATAGTGGACGGTCAATCATTATCAGCAGGAATAAATACCATAATTTACAAGACTGAAAAACTATTATCAGGGGTATATTACTTAAGATTTACTGCAAAAGACTTTTACAAAATCATACAGTTAAACATAATCAAATAACAATAATTTGAATACTTTTTTACAATAAATTAATAAAAAGTTATTCTAATATTTGTTTATAGATGTATAAATTATATGAAACGAATTATGAAGAGAGCTTTTAAATTAATTGTATTATCAATAATATTAGCGATAACTCACAATATAGTCATTTTCTCACAAGCGCCGGACGAGAGTTATTTTGAGAAAAATCTTCCTGGTCAACACCATCAATTACTTCATAAGTTCAAGGGCTTATGGAAAATGAATTTTGGCATCCTTGCTGGTGAGGAATCAATTTATGGTTCAGGTATTGCAGAAAATCTCATAATAAACACTGGCAGACATATTCAAATGAATTTGAATTTCAATGCAAAAGGTGAACAGATTAAAGGTTTGATTATCATAGGTTATAATGGTTTTACTGAAAAGTATTATTTTTTTGGAATTGATCAAATAAGCACACCTGCTACTTATTGTGAGGGATATTATAATGAATCAACTAAGCAATTGATATTCGAAGGAGAAAACAAAGAAATAGATAAAGATAATCCTATTCACTTTAAAATTGTTTTTAGTTTTGTGAGAGATGATAAAATTACATATGATAGATATTCTACAATTAATGGTAAGGAAGTAAAGACCTTCGAATGCTCTTTAGTACGGAATTAATATTAAATAGCTAAATAGATGGCACAAGTCACAAAATCAAAACTTTACGAGCAAACTTGGTTTATAATATTAATTCCTTATCTTATCTTAGTATGTATTCATGTTTTGCTCGGTTTACCGATGAAACTGCCAACAATCTATCCCGACGAGCATGCATATCTTGCTTATGCTAAATTCTTTGGGGGATTAGGTGTTACAGAAGTATTTAGAGGTGAGCTTTTAGGAAGTTACGGATATTCTATTCTTATAGCTCCGGCTTTTATTTTTTTTAAGAACCCGATAAATAGCTATCAAGCTGTTATAGTAATTAATTCACTATTAGCATCTACGCTTTACATCGTAGCTTTTTTCTTTTTAAGGCAAGTAATAAATCTTGAAAAAAGATATTCAATTTTATTATCATTCCTTCTTTGCTTGTATCCTGCTTACCTATTGCAATCGAATTCAGCATATACAGAATCACTTACCCCTACTCTATTTTTACTGAGCATTCTGACTTTCTGGCATTTCCTCAATAAACCAAATTTTTTGACTGCCACAATATATTCTTTAGTTCTTGGATTCTTCTATAGTGTGCATATCCGAATAATCCCGACAATGATTCTATCAATTTTTTTTATAAGCTTTCTAACATATAAAAAAGTAATTAATATTAAGATTGGAATATACACCATAGCTTTTCAAATACTGCTACTATTTATTGTTTATACGACAGGACATTCGATTACTATACTTTTTAGCCCTGAATATAATGCAACGTATAAAATACTTGAGCGCCTTCTAATGCAGTTAGATATGGTGCTATTGGTATCTATTATTTTCTTTACTTGGTTTTTTGCAATTCGTCGTAAGTACATACATCTGGTATTATTATATGTTTCTTCAATCTCTGGAATCTTATATGAAATAAAACTATTAAGCATATTATTTATAATTTTAATATTACTTTCAATTATTTTGCTATTTATTTTTAAGAAAATTAGCATAAAGGAACTAATATTTTTAACATTATCCAGTCTGTTTTTGTATGCTTTATCATTGCTTGTAATACCAGAAACAAGGTTTATATCTTATTCATTAGAGCTTATCTATTTTTGGTTTATCAGAGCTGTAGGCACCTTATATTATCTCAGCGTAGCGAGCTATGGCCTTTTCTTAATTGGTGTGCTTTTTGTAATTTACTTCATACTTATTAACAAACAAGAGTATGGGGAGTATTTTAAATCGAATTTGACAATAACACTGCTTTTTGCTGTTCTTGTTTCATTTTCCTTGCTTTTTGTGACGATAACTCCAAAGATGCAATTAGCCAATGAAGGTAGGGCAGATCACATATTTTATGGCCGTTATAGTGAGGTTTTTCTCCCTATATTTTTTCTTTTAGGGCTTCTTTCTTTTGTAAAGCCGGAGAAATTGAATCGTGAAGTGTTATTTATATTTTCCTCAGCTGTTTTTCTAGTATTTTTTTTGTTATTGTTCTTTAATTACGGAAATATTATATCGAGTGAGCTTTCCTTCCAAAGTGTGTTAAGCTTTTTTCCCTATCGAGCTGTGCTTGGTAATATAAATCTAGTAATATTTACCATTGCTACTGCCATTATTCTTGCAATTTTGTCCTTTCTACTTATAAAAAAGAAAATTTTGGGGTTTATATTTCTATTTTTTATTTTAATTAGTTTTTCGTTATTTACTTATTACTATACTTTTTACTATTATCAGCAAGATGTCCAAAATCGAACATCTTTATTGCCCAAGATACTTCTTCTACAACCATATTACAAAGAAATTTGGGTTGATAAGAAATATTCGCAGAATTCGAACCTATACAACTATGCTTATATTTTGCCAAACATCAGATACATTTACGAGGATCCTAAAGCATTTGGTGATAGTTGTTCAGTTGTATTGTCGGGACCTAATTTTAATCAATACCATAGCCAAGCTATCCCAATTGGAATTGAAAACGATGGGAACGATTTAATTTGGGCATTGCCCGGACCCTATTATGAAACATTGAAAAACAAGTATATGCCATCATTTTTGAATATGAACTTAATTGATAGCAATCTTGTTGGATTAAAAAGGACAGGTTTTTATAAAAATACTTGGATAAATGGCAAAGCAAGAATAAGATTTCCACTGAAACAAACGGATAGTTTAATAGGTATTGCAATAAAAATTAAATCTAATGATACTTCTGTTCACAATTTTATTATTCATTTGAATAATAAAGAGATACTCAATCAGGACATAGGACAAGGCATCTGGCAATTTGATTTTAAAGTGCAAATCAAGAAAGCATCAAGTTTTCACGAGATAAGGTTTTATAGTGATTTAACAAAAGTCGAACGAGAGTATTTAGTTGGAATTGAGCTACTTGAATTAAGACTTATTGGCGAAGAAGAAACAGTTCAGAAGGATTTTATTTCTTCAGAGCAAACAAAGCTTTTTAACTTTTTGGAAAATACACCTTACTTTATCCATCTACGCGATAATTATAGGATACATAGTACATTCCTTCAAAAGCAAGAAAAGATATTGGTACCGATAGACCTTATCAATTTAGATTATGATAGAACAGTAATTAAGCAGGAAGATACCCTATTTATTTCATATCGTTGGCGAGATTTTGTATTTAGAAAAATAAAAAAAGTAGGTGGCACAACTCAATTAATCAAAGATATAGAAGCTGGGGAAAAGCGCAGCTATATGCTTGAATTGGAAGCACCAGAAAACGCAGGAAAGTATTTTCTCGAGTTTGACTTAATGAACAATAAGAACAATTGGCTTGATATAAATTCTAAATTCACACCACGCTACATTATTGTAGTTAAGTAATATAGAAAATCGCTATATCTTATGATGCTATTTGATTAGAATAATTTAAAATAGCAAGGTGTTAAGTAACAATAATATTATAAATTATAAAATGGTTAGTTTTAATTAAAATTTCTGGCTGAAATGTCTCATAAATTGAGAACGCTCGTAAAGAGCAGGATTAGAAATATTTGCTTGACTGCACTTTCCTCTAAATTCATCAATACTATTGAATTCGTTCATATCCATCCATCCATCTAACTCATCGAGCATAGATTGAATCCTATGTATTCCATTTTTATACAAGGTAGAAGCAACTTGGCATACTTTTGCACCAGCTAATAATTGTTTAATAAGAGCTTTTCCGTCGTGAATGCCTGTAGAAGCGGCTAAATCGCAACTAACGCGCCCTGACATTAAAGCTATCCAGCGTAATGATATTGGCAAGTCGTTAGGGGTAGTATATAGAGAAGATGGTATTATTTTATAGGTTTCTAAATCAATATCTGGACTGAAAAACCTATTGAAAAGCACAAGAGCTGAAACCCCAGTCTCAGAGAGCTTTTTAATCATAGAAGCAAGGTTAGAAAAATAATAGCTGATTTTAAGAGCAATGGGAATAGAAACTTCTTTCTTTACTTTCTCGACAATGTCAAAATAGACTTTTTCATTTTCCTCACCAGTTCGAGATAAATCGGAAGGCATAACAAAAACGTTAAGTTCAAGAGCATCAGCACCGACTTCTTGGAAACGCTTTGCGAAATAAGGCCATTCATCTGAAGTAACGCAATTAACTGAAGCAATAATTGGTATTGATACATTTTCTTTTGCTTTTTTAATTAAATAAAGGTATTTCGAAACAGTATCATCAACAGTTGCATAATCGAAAAAGTCGAAAATCTCAGGATAAAGAGTACCAGGGCGACTCATATCAAGTACACTTTTGTTTATTTCTATTTGTATTTCTTCTTCGAAAAGGGATTTCAATACGACAGCCCCAGCTCCGTATCTTTCTATTTCAATAATATTTTCAAGCGAGTTTGTCAATCCGCTACTTGCTGCTACAACTGGACTTTTAAGTTTAAGTCCCATATAATTTGTTTCTAAATTTTTCATTTTTGATAAAAATAATATTTAACATAAATGCAATATATAAAAATTTTAGGAGATTATTTTAAGTATTTTTGGCAAGCAAAATATAAAATCGAGATAAATTGCGATTATTTTAGATTAAGGTCTTCTAACACATACTTTATTGTATCCCATTCAAAACCTTGCCTCAAAAGGTATTGCACGAGGGAATTCTTTTGCTTGTCAGAAGATTTATAAGAAATAGATTTTAGCTTTTTTTGGGCAGATTGAAGGGCTAATGAATATGTATTTTTGCTATCGTAGGTACTATTGCATATTTCTTGAATAATATTGATGTTTATCCCTCTTTTCTTTAGTTCTTGAGCTAACCTTCTTTTTCCTGAGGGATTTCGTTTCAGGTAATCTTTCGAAAAGCTTTGGGCATAGGCTCTGTCGTCCAAATATCCGAATTCCTTTAAGAATTGAATTGCGAATTCAGTATCCTCATTGTTAAAGCCAAGAGAGAACAATTTTTGCTTTACTTGGTATTCTGTTCTGGGTTTATATGAAACATAATTAAGGGCTTTATTCTTAACATCGTACTGCTTTTGCTCTTTTAGAATACGCTGGAGTTCAGAATCATTTAAGATTTTATTTTTTAACAATTTAAATTTATATAGTAACTCTTCTGAACAGATTAATTCGCCGAAGTTTTCAATTTGAATCAAGTATTTAGTTTGGCTTTTGATTTTTGTGATTTTTGATATTTTATAGTTTGGAACGTTTTCCATTATTTGTTTTATAAATCATATTTCAAAAAAGGTTTTGATTGAAAAGCATTATTCGAAAAGGTAAGCTGTTATTTAAAAAATAAGAAAAACTCTAAGAATATAAAATCCCTAACTTAGATTATTGTAATTCTGCATTAATTTTAGACTGATGAGTAAAACTCAATTCTGATAATGATGTCCAAACGACCAACTCAAGCCAAGATTTTATTTTTGCTTCAATAGATCACGAATTTCGGTTAGAAGCACGACTTCTTCTTTAGGAGGAACTGGTTCTGCTGGAGCTTCTTCTTGTTTTTTCTTGAATTTGTTCAATGCTTTAATAACCAGGAATATAGCAAAGGCGACTATTATGAAATCGATAATAGAATTTATAAAAGAGCCGTAGCTCAACAGCACAGCAGGTTTGTCGGCAGTAGCTTCCTTCAAAGTAATAGCATAAGAGCTAAAGTCGAGTCCACCTAAAAGTAAGCCGATAGGAGGCATAAGGACTTTATTGACAAATTCAGTAACGATTTTGCCAAAGGCAGCACCAATAATGATACCAATCGCCATATCCATAACGCTGCCGCGATTGATAAACGTCTTAAATTCTCCGAAAAAAGACATAATGATTCCTCCTTAAAATTACTTGATAAAATGAACTTCTTTTGAGTATAAAGAATGACCCATATATAATCTAAGGAAATATACTCCCTGACTAATACCTGATTCTTTCCAGGAGAATGAATGGAAACCTTGAGATTGAATTTCATCAAGAATTATTATGTTTGTTTTACCAATAGCATCGGTTAGGATGATTCTAACAGAGCAATCCTTATCAAGGTAATAGCTAATATTGAGCAGATTTTCAAAGGGATTAGGAAACGCTTTAATGTCGGAAGCATAATGATCATCTAAGACAGAAGTAATGCTATCAGCAGTAACAAATGACCAAATATCAGAAAATTCACTTTCACCGTCGTTGTAGAAAGCTTTAACACGCCAATAATGTGTTGTAAGGAATTGCATAGCATTGACGGGTGCTTGAAGGGCAGTAATATTAGATTCATCTTTGAAGATTGTTTTGAAATCGGGGTCAGTAGCAACTTGGAGTTGATAGCTTGTTGCTCCGCGGACTTCCTTCCAGAACAAATAAGCAGAGACAGGGATATTGATTGATTTATCTAAAGGTCTATCGAGAATTGGTTTTGCTAAACCTGTTTTAAAGTGCCAAACCTCAGACCAAGGACTAAGCCAATCGTTAACTTTAATTTGCACTCGCCAGTAATATGTAGAATAGTCGTCAAACGTGCTAATTTCAATAGAATCTACAGTAAGGAGAGAATCATCGTAAAAAGGATTGGCTAAGGTAGGACTTTTGGAAATTTGTAGATGATAAGATGTAGCTGGCTGGAATTTCTGCCATTGGAAAACTGTTTTAAGCTTGACATCAAGAGCGCCTTTGACGGGTTGAATTAAAACTGGGGCGTTCATAATTGTAGTGTAATGCCATGTTTCAGACCACTCGCTATTCCCATCTTCGTTAGTAGCCATAATTCTCCAGTAATATGTTGTAAATTTCTCCAAGATAGTAATTTGATGTGTTCTGTTAGTTTGTGTTGCACCGTTGAAAATCATTTTGGAAAAATCAGAGAAGTCGGAGCTTCTCGAAATTTGGATAACATATCCTGTTGCGTTATTTGCAGTGTCCCACTCCATAGTAACGGAAGTGGGCAATCCATAGGCACCGTTAGGTGGTAATCTTAATTTAGGAGCTTTAAGTTTTGTAGAAAAACTCCATATTTCTGACCAATCGCTCTGGGATTTTGTATTTTTTGCTTTTACCTTCCAGTAGTAGCGGGTATCTATTTGTAGTCCTGTAATTCTTGTAGTTGTATCTGTTATTAATAGATTTTCATAGAATATAGAATTAAAATTGGGGTCAAGGGAAACTTGAAGATGGTAGCTAACAGCTCCAGCAACCTTTCGCCATACAAGGTCAACGGAATCGCTAATATTACCTTTATTATTTTTTGGTAACTTAAGAATGGGAGCGTCGAGTTTAGTATAAAAGACGAACATTCGAGACCATTCTCCTAAAGAATTATTAACTTTAGAGCGGACACGCCAAAGATATTGTTGGTTGTAGTTAAGTTCTCGAACCATCTGCCAATTTGTAGAGTCGAGAGTGACGTCTTCGATTGTTGATGAAAAATCGAGAAGCTCGGAAATTTGGAATTGATACATTTCCGCACGAGATGCCTCATCCCAATCGAAAGCTGGTTTTAATGGTTGATTGCCGCTATCATAAGGTGGAAGGACGAGATTAGGAACTCCTAAGTTGAGAGGTTCTGCATAGCGATAGATAGCGGTAGTAGCAATGTAGACGAAGCCGTCAAAGCTTGCTGTCATAGATTGGAGAGCTTGTTGGTAAAAGCCAGTATTTACAGTATCCCATTTGTTGGAACCATATGCTTTCATTAAAATCCAATTATATTGATTTCCCAGAACGAACAAATTATCTTGATTGGAAACAACGACTTTAATTGCGTAAGGATACTGTTGGTTGAGGTTATCTTTTTGCCAAGTTGCGCCATTATTAGATGAAGAATATAGGGAGTCGCTTGTTCCTAAAAAGATAGTACCATTTTTTGTAAAAGCGATGGAGCGTGTAACCTTGTCTTTCAGGACTTGTGTCCAGCTGTCGCCATTATTAGTAGAGCGGTTAACACCATCAATAGGTGCATAAATATCACCATTTTTATTAATTCCAATATACAAAATACGATTAATACTATTAGCTACAACCTCCCAAGCTCCATTATTTGTTCTATAAACAGCTGCAACGGGTTGAGGAGGGTTTCCGGGCTGAACATTTGGAATAACCCCAGCAAAAATATATCCATTGGACTTACATGCTATGCTGATAACCGGCTGATTAGCCAGTCCCCAAGCTTCCCAAGAAGAACCGCCATCAGTAGAGCGGTATATACCACTTCCACCGGCATATATATTTCCGCTTGAATCGAAAGCAAAAGTATATATTACGCTTCCGATATTTCTATAATTCCATGTATATCCATTATCATAAGATATATAAATACCACCGGTGTTTCTTGAAGCAAGAACAACGCCATTTTTATATGCAGTTACGTTGATTAATCCAAAATTCATGTCAATATTAACGTTAAAACCAACAAGAGCCCAATTCCTACCAAAATTTGTGCTTTTAAATACACCTTCGATAGCCATAGAAGTGAAAAGAGTGCCATTTTTAGTGATAGCCAGGTCATATATACCACCATCGGTAAGAGGACTGGCAACTCTTTTCCATTCGTCATAGACGTCGTCCCAACGCATAATGCCAAATTCACTTGTACCTACAACAGGGTCAGCAGCGGGAGGCATAACGCAGGCAGTAATGTTTTTGGGCATTTTTGTAAGGAGGAAATCGTTCCAGCTTGTTCCTTTGTTCACAGATAGATAAGCACCGCTCCCCCAAGTACCACACATAATTTCGCCGATATGATTTTTAAAGAAGGAGGTAATATATTTGCCAGCAAGACCGGATTGGCTCCATTCTTGACCACTTTTAATACTTCTATAGATGCCTTTACCGGAAGTTCCTGCAATGATTGTAGTGTCATCTGCGTAAATTAAAGCAGTAATGTCGCGATAATACATACCATCAACGTGCTGAGTCCAAGAGGTTCCATTATCTAATGACCGGAAAACACCGCCGCCACGAGTACCGACGAAGATTTTACCGTCTGAAGTAATGGTCATAGCTTTTACGTATCGGTTGTGCAAGCCAGTATTCACCTCGACCCAATCGGTTCCGCCATTAATTGAGCGATAGACACCTCCGCCGAGAGTTCCTACGAAAATGTTACCATTGGGTGCGAATTCTATAGTAGTAATGTTGAGATTGCCTAAATTGTTTGTAATATCACCCCAAGAATTGCCGAAATCGGTGGATTTTTGAACGCCACCACCCCAAATGCAGGCATATACGTTGTCGTTAGAATCTACGCCAATAACACGAACGTCACTTCTTTCTGGTGAAGGGATGACACCCCAGAAATTATCGGCGAACAAAAAAGAATTGGAGAATATAAGTGCAAACATTATTTGCAGCGGAAGTATATTAATTTTTTTCATAGCAATTTAAACCCTTTCAATTTATTAGTTTTTTAATATATTAAATATTTAATATAAATAAAATTAATATAAATAAAAATAAATTAATATAAAAATTTATTTTTTAAATATAGACATTAAATAATAAGTCTACAATGATTAGATTTTAGCATTGACATAGATTAATAACAAAAAAGTAAATTGTTAAGAGTATCTAATTCCAACTGTATAAAATTGGTTTTATTCTAAAATGATTAAAATTTATATATACTTTGATTATTAGAAATGTAAAAAAAATGTAAATAATCGAAGAAATATCAATTAATTATGAAACTATTTCAATATTTTTTTGTTTTATAGTAAAGAATTTTTTAATTTTGGAATATATAAATTGTTATTTGTAAACGTGGTGTTATAAGTAAAGGAGGTGCAATCTTCAGTTATTACTATCAAGACATTGGAAGTAGTAATAAGTACAAAAGCGAAAACATAAGAAACCTGATTTCAGGTGGGAAGGTGCTTGTCTTAAATCAGGGCTATGAGCCGATATCTATATGCTCAATTAAGAAAGCACTTGTTTTAATGTTTCTTACTAAAGCCGAACTTGTTGAGAATAGAGATGGATATAAGATTCACTCAGTCAATAAAAGTTTTCCATTTCCAAGTGTAATACGTTTGTCGTCATATATTAAAGTTCCATATAAAAGGATAGAACTTTCGCGGAAGAATATTATTCGGAGGGATGGTTATTGTTGTCAATATTGTGGAACAAAAACCCACGAGTTGACAATAGACCACGTCATACCAAAATCAAGAGGCGGAACCGACAGCTGGGAAAATTTAGTAAGTGCTTGTAAGATATGCAATAACAAGAAGGGTAATCGAACTCCTGAAGAAGCAGGTATGCCTTTGATTGCCAGACCACGTAAACCGAATCACATACTTTTTATCAAGCATTTTGTTGATAAAATTGATGAAAAGTGGAGACCTTTTATGTTTATGGATTGAAAAATGGCTCTTAGAATTCGATGAGTTGAGAGCTAACTTTGTTATAGTTATTATTAGAGAAGAGACCTCTCAAAATTAAGTAATATTTTTTTTCAGATTTAAGAGGCACATTATTGAGCGAAACGATGCTTGCGTTCGTTTCGCTATTTACTATTTCAATATTGAAGTTTCCGCTGGGTATAGGCATAAATTCGGAGCTTTCTCTATAACGGCAGTTTATAGGAATATTATATGCATCTTTGAGATTGAAAATCACAGCAGGGACACCGGTAGCAACGTGAACGCATCTGAGGTAGACATTATTAGAAATGTAGTTCGATATAGTGTCGCAAAGTAGAAGAGCTTGGAGACGCTCTGGAGTGCCAAACAAAATAAAGGTATAGTGCAAATCCTTAGTAAATGAAGCAAAAGCATTGTAAAGAATTGTAGAATCTCTACCGCTCACTAATTTTAGATTATTGAGTCCAGCAGCCACTTTTTTCTGAGTACTGTCGCCATATTTGAAGCCGCTAATAATATTGCCATATTCGGAGCTAATTGTGTATTCTTCATTTCCCCAAATAGCATTAATTAATTGGATTGTAGCGAATTCAGTAGGAACAACGATTTTGGGTGTTTCTATTTCAGGTACACATACGCAAGAAGGAAAAGTTAGTAATAATATAGATACTATTCTAACTATAAACCGCTTCTTTGTCGAGATTCTCTTCTTCAATTCTATTGTTCCTTTTTGTCAATTGTCATATTTATTTAATGACGAAAAAAGAAATTCAATAGTGAATAAGTAAATAAAACATTTTGAACTCTGCAAATAACTTTCGATTTTTAAGCTGGCTACTAAACCATCAGAAGATTTTAAACTTCCGGATGGATAGGTAAGGCCAATATTTAAAGATAATAAGGAAAAATCTTTAGTCTTTTAATTTTGTTTCTTTGATAATAACATTGTCTAATTCAATAATAATAGAAGCGGATTTCCATTTTTCTTCGGATAATAATTTATAGACTAATGTATATTTGTAAGGTTTATTATGGAAATAGTTCAAATCCATTTTAACTTTCTCTAAATCTACAACTTTTTTTTCGTAGTGCCTTGCTGAATTGATGTTTATCAGATTCATAAACCTATTGAATAAATAATTATCGGCTATATATTTCAAAGTTGAATTAGGTGGAAGCACAATATATGGCTGAGCAAGGGTAGTGGTTGTTTCGCTATAATCCCTACCGACTTGTGCGCCATATTTTTTATAATTACCGTAAAGGATATTATATTCATAAGGTGTTTCTGTTTTAAAGGTCTCATGATATTGATTTGTCCAAGAATAAGTAATATTTGGATTATAAATACCAAATGGCTGTTGAGTAAGAATATCGTCGTAGCACATTGCGAAGAGACGCTCATCGAAAATAATCGGTTAGTTTTTCATGTTTTTTATAATTATTGTAAAAGAACTATCTTTTCCGACAGACTTATTAAATTGAATATTCAAATAGCCGTCAGGTGTCGAACCGCAATTTTTGCATTGAACATCGTAGTTCAGTCGCCAAACAACCTGAGTTGAAGAACAAGCGATAAATAATAAAGACATTAGTACTAAAATAGAGAATGATAAATATGTTTTCATAAAACCTCCTTGTTAAAAAAAATTTTAAAATGCAAATTTAATAAAAAGGTCGTCTTATAATGACAGTTGTTACTTTGTCTTAAAATTTTTTTTTGAGATGAATTTTATTATTTTTGTTAATACTATTTTGGAGAAACAAAAATATTATTTTAAAAATGTAATAAAAAATATAGCCAAATGGTAGAATTAAAAGAAAAAATAGAAATCTTATACGAGAAAGAAGAATCCTACGATAGAAAAAATTTTGAACAGATATCAAAGGAATTTATTAATTCGTTGAATGAGGGTATAATACGAGCAGCAGAAAGGCAAGGCGATGGCTCTTGGATTATTAATGTATGGGTAAAGAAAGGGATATTACTTCTTTTCAAATACGGTAATTTGATTGACTACTCTATTAATTCAGATTTTCGATATTTTGATAAGCATACTCTAACTTTGCACCCTTTTTCACTTGACAATAAGGTTCGCATTGTTCCTGGTGGTTCTTCGATTAGAACAGGTTGCTATATTGCTAAGGATGTTATATGTATGCCACCAATGTATATCAATATTGGTGCTTATGTAGATGAAGGAACGATGATAGACTCTCATGCACTTGTAGGTACTTGCGGGCAAGTCGGCAAGCGTGTTCATCTCAGCGCTGGTTCGCAAATTGGGGGTGTTCTGGAGCCACCTGGAGCACGTCCTGTAATAATAGAGGATGATGTTTTGATTGGTGGGAATTGTGGTATTTACGAAGGAGTACTTGTCAGGGAAAGAGCTGTTTTGGCTTCAGGAGTAATTCTTACATCTTCTATAAAAGTATATGATTTAGTTAATGAGAAAGTATTAAAATCAGAACAGGGGTGTCCTCTCGAAATACCATCATCTGCGGTTGTCGTACCCGGAGCGAGGGTAGTTGATACCGAATTTGGAAGAAGAAATGGGCTTTCAATTTCATCGCCAATGATAATCAAATATCGAGATGCTAAAACTGATGCAAAAACAGCCTTAGAAGATTTATTAAGAGAATAAGGGATCTGGTTGAATATAGATTTTAGTAAATATCCATTACCCAAAAGGTTGAGGCATCATACGTCTCCTAATGTATATCTTCCAGCAAAGGAATTAAAAATACTACCTGATTATTATCCTCCACTTATAGAAAAAATCAACTGGCAAGAAGTTTTTGGAAATGGATTAGGACCGAATTCACTCGATATAGGTTGTGGCAAAGGAGCTTTTTTACTTGAATATGCCCAGAACAATCCGAATGAGAATATTCTGGGAATAGAGGTGAGGAAATTGCCTGCTGAATGGCTCAAGAATGTAATTGAAGGGGAACAGTATGCAAACTGCGGTGTATTATGGTATTCTGCGGCTAACGGCTTGCCATTTATCGAAGATTCAAGCATAGAAAAAGTGTTTTACTTTTTCCCTGACCCTTGGTTCAAGACCAAACATAAAAAAAGACGCTTATTTTCTCTTGAATTTATCAATGAGATATACAGAATTTTGAGTAAAAACGGTAAATTATATCTTTCAACTGATGTTGAAGAGGTTCATTTATATCAAAAATCTTTGCTTGAACAAAGCAATTGCTTCGATATTATTGACCTTAAAGAAAATTATATTCTTAACGAAAGCGATGATTCTTTTTGGAAACTTCCGCTAACTAATAAGGAAAAATTTTGCCAAAGCAAAAAAATTCCGATTTGGAGGTTAATTTGTAAAAAAAGAGAAAATGCAATAGTAGAAGCATCAAAAATAGAACAAGTCATAGAATCATTCTAAACACACTATTAATCACTGTTATTTCGTTATTAATATTTTTGAAATAAGAAGGGGAAAAAATGTATAAAAGAAAAAAGACAGATTTGAAAAGAGGTTTGCAAATAGTGGCTCTGCTATTGATGATAGTAGTAGCACCACTTACAGCGAAGATAACGATGAAACCCTATCTTCAAGCAGTAACTCAAAATAGCATTTACGTATTGGCAGAATCCGATTCGAAAGATACAGTAAAGGTCGATTTTAGCAAAGATTCCTCATTTTCGCAATCAGCAACAACAGAAAGTATAGATGAGATAATAGATGGACGCAAGAAGTATTTTATGCATAAAATTAAGCTTTCACCACTTGACCACTCTTCAAGATATAATTATAGAGTTTTCCAACAAGAGGGAAAAGTTTCGAAAAAAGAAAAGCAAGAAGAAGCTAAGCAATACTTTTACGGAAGTTTCCATACAGCTATGGCAGAAGGTAGCACTTTTAGATTTGCAATAATGGGAGACTGTCGATCAGATACAGTAGTTCATTCTAAAATAGCAAAACTTATAAAAGAGAAAAATCCTTTATTTTCTATATATCTTGGAGATTTATGTTTTGGAAATGAGTATTTTTACTGGAAAAAGGAATTTTTTATAGATGATGAGCTTGAATTGATTTCTAAAGTTCCTTTTTTTAATGCTGTGGGCAATCATGAGCAATGGAAACCGAACACGTTGGCAGTTCAAAAGGCACCAGAATCTAAATCTCGAAGTGAAGCGTATTATTCCTTTGATTATGGAGATATACATTTTCTAATAATTAATACCGAGGTTAATTACTCAAAAATAAGCCCACAATATAAGTTTATTATTGATGATTTGAGAAAAAGCAAGAAGAAATGGAAAATCGTAGTAGGACACATTCCAGTTTATTGTTGTGGTCATTATGGCAATAATAGTAAATTAATAGAAATAGCTAACGAGGCATTTATTCCTTCAAAAGTAGATATATATTTATCAGGACACTCACATTTTTATCAACATAATGAAGTTGATAAAATAAAATACTTAATTGTAGCAGGAGGCGGAGCGCCACTTTACACGCCAGATAGTTGTGAGTGGACAAAAAGGACTGAGCAAACATATAATTATGCTATATGCGATGCTTCACCAAGCGAATTAAGAATCAGGGTCTACAATTTAAGAGATGATATAATAGACGAAATAATTCTTAGAAAAGAAGATAAATAGTATTATTTTATGACTATCAGTCTTTTATAGAATGTCCCGTCGGGTCCGGAAAGTACGAAAAAGTAAGAGCCGATAGGTATTTGGAAAGTACTAAAATCTAAGTTATAAGTTCCGGTGGATAGCTCATTATCTACAAGAGTAGCAATAGCATTACCTAACATATTGAATAACTTCAGAGAATACTTCCCTTTAGAATTAATTCTATAAGTAATTTTAGATTCATTTGCAGCTGGATTGGGACTAATACTTAATGTATTAGCATCGTAAAACAGGACATTGCTTAAATTACGGACGCAAGAGGAAATACAGGTTCTACAATTCTGGGTATTCAATATTGGGGGATACCAGTTATCGTCCCAAGAGAGTGAGATTAGCTCAAAATCGGTGCAAGCTGAATCGCCCATTAAAGAAAGTAGTTCGATTTTAGCTAAAGGAAAAGAATCTAAGTTAACTTTATTTATACCACTTAATTCAAATAATCCGTCATAATGATATGGCAGATCTGAAATTGTCAAAGGCAAGAGTAATTTTGGATTAAATTTGAATTTAAGCTTATATTTGCTGTTCATAGCAAATTTTGTATTAGCAGCATAGAGGTAAATATTGAAAGCGAGAGTGTCCCCAGGACTTGCCATAGAATCTTCTTTACATTCAAGCGTTAATAAAGGGTCGGAGCAAGAACCAAGCAAGTCGAAATAAAGAGTAACATTTTTGCTTAATAAATTGAATATTTTGAAATAAATGTCTTTAAGTTCTGCAGATGTTTGGGCTTTGAAGAATTGACCACCAGTAGAATTAGCAATGTTTTGCAATATATTATCAGAAATATTGCTACCAACTCCGACGGTATAGACTTTTATGTTATTTGCTTTAGCTTGAGCAATGACGTCGTTTGCGTTATAGTTTCTGCTTCTATTGTCTTCTCCATCTGTCAAAGCTACAAGCACTTTCTGGTATTTCCTTGTTTTTAATCTATTTATTGCTTCGACACATGCATCAAAAAAAGCAGTTGAAGGCATAGTATTTGTGGGAAGTGCGTTAATCAGAGCAGATTTATCAGTGGTCCAATTTTGATTAACGTAGAAATTCTGAGCAAAAGAGAAAATTGCAGCCTCATCGCTTACTTTTGGAGTATTTAGCATAGAATTAATGAACTCTGTTCCTGCTTCGTTTGCAGCTTGAAGCCGTGTTTTCCGTTCACTTGGAAGGACTTCGTCCATACTCAAACTTACATCGAAAAGGAGTGCAATAGAATGAGAAAGGCGTGTATCGGCTCTTAAAAACACTCTCTGGCTATCTCTCGAAGCACGAAAGGGTTTATAGCAAATGTAGAACTTCAGTGAGTCGCCTTTTTCGAGTGTATTGGGATAAGAAATGTTGCTAAAAAATGGCTTAAGAATAGAATCAATTTGGTATATTCTCAATAAAGTATCGCCGATATTCTTAAAAATAATTGTATCGCACTTTTGTTCAAGGTATTTGGTTTTTCCAAAATCAAAAATGTATTTATTTATATCGAGCAAAGGCAATCCACTTACTTGAGCTAATGCTTCGAAATTTATAAGAAATAAAAATAATATAAAACTATGTTTCAAAAAGCAATTTTTCATAAAATTTTTCTTTTTTTTCACTTTATATAATACAAAGAAACATATAAATTTGATTTGTTACAAAAAAAATAAAAAAATTAAAAATTTTATTTTGAATAGAAAAAAAATAAATTTATTTTAGTATTTTTAAAATCGGATAATATTATCTTAATTTTATAGGAGAGAAAATATGGTAGATTCAGAAATTGTTCTAACAGGACAGACAGTAGCGTATACGATATACTGCATTGTCATAATTTTATTGATGGCTTGGTTTAGCTATAGGATAACCAAGTCAGGCAAACAAAGCAAGGTTAAGCCAGCATTATTTTATTCATTTGTTGCATTTTTAGTTGTTTTAGGTGTGTCGCTTCATATTATAACATATGAGACAATTCCTTGGTCCCCGATAGATCTGAACAGAAGTGCATACACGCCTGATAAGGTATTCCATATAACAGTGGATAGGCATAAGTTCATATTACCATCGGAGAAAATGGTAGTCAAATGCAATGATTTAGTGCTATTCGATGTAAAATCGGACGACTTAACTTATGGATTTGGTGTATTCCGGCAAGATAATTCGATGTTGTTTCAGATGCAGGTAGTCCCGAGACATAAAAATGATGTATTATGGAAATTTACATCGCCGGGATTATATACAATTCGCTCGACTGAATATTCAGGCCCCAGAGGGGTTTCGATGGTAGAAAAAGATGTAATAGAAGTTATTTGCCCATAATTTGAAATTGTAAAACAAAATGAAAGAAAAGAAATGAGCATAATCAATACATTAGTAAAAGGAGCAGAAGGTCTATTTAAGCCCGATACCCTAACTCCAATGCAAAAGCTAACATTGAGATTTGTAGTTTTTGGGCTAATTTTCTATGGTTTTGTTGTAATTGAAGGTATGATTATGAGAATATATCATATAGAACCCATACCTTTAGTAGACAAAAATCAGTTTTTTGCAATATTGACTGCACATCCACTTGTAGGCATATTTGGTTCAACCTATTCATTAGTGTTTGGCGCTTTTTTGTTTTTGTTACCGATGCTAATGAAAAAGCCATTATGGAGTATCAAATTGGGTAACTGGACATTTTGGCTAATAATGATAGGCACATTAACATTTTGGGGAGCAGGATTTGTGTCGCACTATGCTCCGCTTTATACACTTTATTGGCCATTACCAGCAGATTTCACTCAATTTAGTCCTCTTGGAGGGGCAGTATTCATACTTGGCATAGCTTTAGTTATGGTTGGAACCGGATTGTTTATAATCAATTTATTTAAGACGATTGTTTATACGCCAGCAGGTTATGAAAAACAAAATAAAAAAGCATTACTTGCTTCTGCACTTGGTTTTACAGGAATAGCTAATTTGTTCAGAAAAAAGAAAAAAGAGCATCTTGTTCCCCTTCCGGTTGCAGCTATGGCGAGAGGTTCAGTAGACTTAGCACTTAATACAGTAGTTATTCTTTTTACAGGGATTTTAATTCTTGTTTATATGATTGGAGCATTAGTTGGAGTAGATTTTAAGCATTCTGCAATAGATGCCTTATTATATAAGAATTGGTTTTGGTGGGGACTTGATTTAATAGCAGATGGTCTGGTGTTGATTTTTGTAGCTGGAACATGGTATTTATTAGCGACATTAATAACAGGCAAAGAATTATTTATGCAAAACATAGCAAGGGCAGCACTTTTAGTAGAACTTATAGTATCTTGGACAGTATGGTCGCATCATTTATTGTCAGACCAGGCACAGCCGGCAATTTTGAAAGTAATATCGGGCGAGATGGTAACTGCTTTCGAGCTGATAACGCAAGGTTTAGCTTTCTTTATAACATTGGCAACACTATGGAGTGCAAGACCATTGAAAATGACAAATGAGTTAAGGTTTTTGCTGGGGGGCTTGCTTGGTTTTGCATTAGCTGTACCTGCTGGGATAATTCAAGCAGATGTAGGATTAAATAGGATTCTTCATAATACGCAATGGGTTGTAGGACCACATGTTCACGTTGCAGTTCTGATTGGTTTGACAATGACCTTGTATTCTGCTGTGTATAAGTTGTTCCCAATTGTAACAAATGGAGCAAAGCTCTGGAGTCAGAAACTTGCGACATTTCATTTCTGGACTCATCTTATCGGAGGCATTGGGATGGGTGCTTTTATGGGTATGGCTGGATTACGCGGGATGTTGAGGCGGGCATTATATGAAAATGGTGAATTTAGTATCTATATGATTTTAGCAGGAATATGTGGCGGTTTGCTTTTTTTAGGTTTCATTGGTTTCTTTGTTAATATAGTGATGAGTGTGGGTTTGAAGGGAGTTGTAGGTATTTTCACAAAATCTAAAATTCAGACAAAAGAGCTTGTAGTTAATTAGTATTAAAAATTGTTAATAATCAGTAGCTGAATCATAAGTTATAATCTTTTTTACAGACGAGAACGTCTAATCTACTAAATCCTTGATATTTATAGTAGGTCGGAAGTTCTCGTCTGACTTTTTATACAAAATTTTGTCTTTTGAGGCAAGGCACTTTTTTAGTTTTATTAAAAAATTTTTAATAATTATTTATTTTTTATCATTTTTTTTTATATTTGTAGTATGAAATATGACATATATATTGCAAAAATTAATATTAATTTAATAATTATAATATTATTTTTTTCAGTATTAAGTATCAAAGCCGAAGAAGTTCCTGGTCCAGAAGGTGAGCAAATTATAAGACAGCATTTTTTCAAAAAAAATGGGAAAGTATCGAGGATAATAGCAACTCGATATAATGTATATAGCTCCCATTATTCATTTTCCGAAGGTTGGAGCAGGGCAAAGCGGATGTTTTCAGTTCCAAACGGCAAAAGGATAATAGATGCAAGCGGGAAATTTGCTGATGCAGAAGAAAAAAAAACGTATTGCATTTTGCTTGATGATGGCAGTATATATGAGTTTAAATATAAAGCTCAGAATGATTACTTCGAAGGTATGCCCAAAATAATTTTCCCGCCTGCAAGCCCAACTGAGCAATTAAACTATAGAAATATACTTGTTTCTGATATATTTTTGGTTATCTGCAATAATGTCATATTTCAAAATAAATTGGATGGTAAAGGGTGGTTTGCTGACTCAATAGGTATTAGTAATTTAACTATTAACAGCATAGCTTTTAATTCTTTGGGAGAACTATTTGCGGGAACAAATAAAGGACTTTATAGGAAAATTGGCAATCGCTTCGAGAAAATAAATACAGTTGACACTTTTAATGTCTTAACTTTATTTAATGACCGCTGGGGTAAGCTTCACATCAATCTGTACAATCGAACAACTATGGTATCTTTAGATACTGGCAAGACCTTTATTCACGATTCTGCTGGCATAGGTAGTCGCTATGTTGTTCGCTTTGGTGATGACCGTTGGGGAAATGTTTATGCAATAACTTTAACTCAATATGTAAATAGAATTTATAAAAAAAGTGCGAATACTGACTGGGTTCGTATTGATACTAATTTAACTAATTATCTTGGATTCTACTCGAGCTATAATGATATTGGAGGAGAGACGACGCTTGAAGTATCTGCTTATTACGGATCATACTCATCAAGAGATGATGGAATAACTTGGTTCACTTCTAATGCAGGCATTTTGGCAGAAGATATTTTCAAATTATTAATACTTAACAATGGAAAGATGTTCGCTTACACCATTTTGGGGATCTTCAAGAAAGACATTGATAGTGCAGAATGGACAAAGATCTTTCCTCAATCAGGCATTTCGTCGAACTATTTTTTGATGAATGATAAAAATAATATTTTATATACACAAATAAATCGTACTGGACAACAAGCTCAAGGAAATATATATAAATCACAAGATTTGGGTGAAAATTGGGAAATAGATACAACAGGAATCTATATTCTGCCAAGAGGATATACAGGTTATTCTCAACTATTTATTGATGATGATGGCATTCAACATTATGCAAATAGTTATGTTTATGGTGCTTCAACAAATTATTTCAAAATTTATGAAAAAAAGTCCAGCGACATCTGGAAAATTGATACTTCTGGATTGAATTTGCCGGGAATACTGACGAGCCATCTTTATACTATAGGCAGTTTTGCTCAGAATGGAAATGATTTATACGTATCTGGTGCATTGTGGGATTATGTATCAAACACTTCGATTTTCAGGAATGGTCTATTGTTCAAAAGAAAACTCAATGAATCTGTTTGGAGTATTGATACATTAGGAATTGGTAATGATGCAATTTATTCAATAGCATTTGATGATAATGGCAATATGATTGCGGGAACTTTAGCTCTTGATGGTAAAATATCGAGAATATTAAAGAAAAAAGATAATAAATGGAATTCAATAAATGTTCCTCCGGCAGCAGCTACAGACGTAAGGGCTTTAGCTATAGACACTTCAGGAACATTATGGGCTGTTTTTAACAATACCTCATTCACTTCGACTATGAATAGAGGTATATATGCTACTGACGATAATGGCAAGACATGGGAATATGCTGGTTTTGATAGTGTAATCGTTAGAGGGTTAGTAACTTATGGTAGCAAAATCTATGCATATACAGGAAGAGGTATCCATACACTAACGAAAGCACCTTTTAAACAAGCTGTGATTGAAATTAATCCTCAATACATAGACTTTGGAAAGGTAAAGCCTGGAGCAAGAGTGGATACAATAGTCTCTATAAAAAATATCGGTGAAGACACTCTACGCATTACAAACATTACATATAATTCGACATTTTCGCCAAGTAGAACAAAATTCAATATCGCACCGGGAGCCAGCGAAAATCTATTAATATCATTTATTCCTTTATCAGTAATGAAATATAGCTTCCGAATGAGAATATTCAGCAATACATATCCCGATAGTATATTGCTCAATGGAGAAGGCATATTGACTGATAGCTCAGCGAAGATAACATTGAGCGAAAAAAGCATTAACTTCGGAAAAGTCCGCTCAGGGCAGAGCAAAGATACTACTGTTACCATTACAAATACTGGCTTAGAAACGCTTAATGTGTATAATATAATATCTTCAACTACTGTTTTTACAGCACAAGAGAGAACTTTTGAAGTACCAGCCAATATGAGCAAACAAGTCTCGCTTCGGTTTTCTCCTACAAGTGTGAGAGCTTATAGTGGTTATTTATATATACAGAGCAATGTTTTACCTGACACAATTTGGTTAAAGGGAGAAGGCATAGAGGCAGCTGCTCCTAAACTCAGCTTAAGTTTAAAAAGCATAGATTTTGGAAAAGTAGAAGTAGGGCAATCCAAAGATACAACAGTTGTATTCAAAAATATAGGAACAGATACACTTAGGGTCAGTTATGTTCGAACATTTTCTGAGAGTTTTTTGACTTCGCATCATCAATTTAGACTTGCTCCAGAGGAAGAAATATTAGTTACATTAACGTTTAAACCACAGGACGAAAAAGTCTATAGCGACAATTTCGCTATTGTAAGCAATGCAAGCCCCGATACAATCTTCGTCAAAGGAGAGGGGTATTACTTTGTGAATGTCAACGATTTAATGGCTGATAATACTCATTACATTGTATATCCTAACCCTGTGCTATCAAAGCTTTTCGTAAAAAATAATGATAATTTTTCAAAATTAGATAAAATTAAGATACATAGTATAATAGGAGTTGAAATCTTAAGTATAGAAAATATAGACATAAATAATCAGAATCAATTTTTTGAAATAGATATTTCTAATTTATCAAAAGGCACATATTTTCTAACTATATTATCTAATAAAACGAAAAGTGTTCATTTAATTCAAATTATCAAGTAAAGTAATCTAATTCATTTTTTTTAAAAAATATTTGCAATTACTAAATAAATCTTTATATTTGTTTTTTTAATTAGTGATTATTAAAGAATATTATTAATTAAACTAAGTTAAAAGCGTTATCTATTCTCAATAGTTGAAAAGCATAAAGAGTGAATTTGGGGGAATGTTCTTTGTTTTGAAACATTTTTAAAAGTTAGAGTATATTTATTATAAAAATAAACTAATGTTTTTCAATTATATGGAGAATCAAATGTTAAAAAATTTTTTTTCGGTCTTAATTATTATTGCAATAATAATTAGCTTTGGTGCTTGTTCGAACAAAGATGATAAACAAAAGCCAAAGGAAGATACAACAAAAACAACAAAGCAAATCCAAGGAACAAGTCAAGCCGATTCTGCCAATAAGCCTGTCGAAGCTACCGAAGAAGGGAATCCACCAGCAAACATCAAGATGAAAGCTTGTTTTAATAGCATCACGATGAGCGAATTTATATCTCGAGGAGCAGAAGTAGTTTTCGACTGGAGAACAAAGAGCTTCGATATTTCGCAACTTATACCATATGCACCAGACCCAACAAAAATCTGGGTTATGGGTAGATTCTTCAATCCTTGGGAATTAGTAGATATCGTAAAAAAAGGCGCCAAAATTATTATATCCTGTAAAGACTTTCCTTCTTTCACTATTAATGCACTAATAAGTGAAGCTAAGAACACTGCTAATGTTATAGTAGTGAGCTACAATTGCTGTTGTGCACAGACTCAGGAATTCGTTGAAAAGGGAGCGACAGTTATTGTTGGCAAACCTCATGAACCATTCCATATTCTTAGCTACATCAGAGCTGGAGGTGAAAGAGTCATTGTGAATGTAAGAGGATATACCAGTCATTGGATAATGAATTTCGTCCAACGTGGAGGCTCGATTAAGATTGACAATAGCTTCAATGCATTCGATGTTCTAACATTTGCAAAAGCAGGAAAAGAGAGGGTTAGCATTATGGCTAATGGCTTTAATTACAACCATGTAAAAATGTTCTTAAAAGAAGGAGCCAAAATAGTAATTGGAAGGACCTGGTTTAGCCCGCATCTTTATAAATCATTCGACCTTGTAGATATAATAAAAGTAAATCCGGCTAATGTTACAATTATTGGTGATTTCTATGAGGAACACGAAATTGCAGAATTTATTAAATTAGGAGCAAAGATTAAGTTCTTTACTTGTAGATGTTGGGAACGCGATAAATTCTGCGATGTTGATGAATGGCTCAGTGGACAGCAACCATCAAGTGAACCAACTTTAGGACAAAAGAACCTTCCTATGAAAGAAAGAAAGAATTATAGGCCAAAGTCTTGTTATAAGAAGAGATAATTTTTGAAAGATAAATTTCAAGGGGACTATATTATCATCATAATATAGTCCTCTCCATAATTAATTAAAATTTGGTTTATTTTTTGCTTTATATATTTATAAGTGAGTTTTTTCATTATTAGAGGAGATTTGCATTATATTTAATGAAACTGATAAATAAAATATTAATTCTCATAGTAATAGCATTGTTACTGCGGAGTAATGCTTTTGCATTTTATAACGACTATGCAGCTTATCTTATAGTAAAAAACTCAGATTTAAACTACACAATATCGGCGATTAATTCATCATTAAGACAATTGGATTGCTTCATAAAAGTTCGCTCTCAGAATTATGCTAAATACTCAGGTAACTCAGGCGTTGAATATATATTATATCTTCCAACAAAAGAATTTAACGAAATTTATACTAATCTGTTATCATTATTTAAGTCTGATGTAAAATTCAAATTAATATTAAAGCGGGAAGCATCTGAAAATATTACGTATGAAGAGACTTTTACCAGTATAGTTCAAGAAGATAGTTATTACATACGAGAGATTCAAAAAGCATTTCCAAATTCTACTCAGGAGCAGTTCTCTTATTTGTTTTTTAATGCTGAAGATACAACAATAGAAAAAGGACAATCCTTTATAAAAATAATATGGAATTACGAAAGCGGCAAGAATTTACAATTCGAGAACTTAGCTTACTCTCCAAAGGATGAATTAGAAGTTTTAAAATTTAACCCTCAATATTCTTATGAATTAGAACGCCTTGAACAGTTAATGAGTACTAAAAAAGCTCGAAATAAATACAATCCAAAGTTAAGAAAATTCAGAAGAGATGCAGAGAAAGATTTGAAAGATTTATTTTATGAAATACCTTAACCTTTAAGCTATTTTAGCTATTTTTTATTTCATTTTTATTATAATGCTTGTTTCAGAAAGCTTATGCATAAACTTTGCGTCATCAAAACTTGGAGCAGAGAACAACACCTTTGGATTATTTGAAAAACCATATTTTTCCTTTGGGATACCAAAGAAATTTTTATCCATTACACCATTATCGTTCTCATCGTGAAAGGAAGCAATAGCATACTCACCAAAAGGAACGTTCTCGAATGTTAAGTATGCCTTTTTATCCTTAATTTCGGCTTTTGTACTCATAAAAACCTTGCTTCTATCTTGAGGAAAGCCATCTTTTTTATTATAAAGAGCAGCAATAATATGACCATTGGAGTTATTCAAATTCTCAAAGCAAATTGTAATCTTTCCTTTTTCTTGTGCTATAGCTTTTTGATTATATGGTAGAATTAAAATAAATCCTAAAAGAAAAACAAGCAAGCATTTCATTTTAATCCCTTGAATAATTCATAAAACGTTTAATTTTTGACGTTTAATAAAAATTTGTATTTGATAGTATTATATTTATTGAATTTATTTTTATCAAATAAAAATATGAACAGATAATGCATAGGAAGTCAGTAGATTTTCAAATTCATATTATTTTAATAACTTTTTCATTAAATTTGTTTTTTATAAAAGAAAATGAATTGCGATAATGAAAATGAGTAAAGAAAAGATTGGATTACTATTAGGATTGTTTTTATTTATTTTATTTGCATCAATTCAAGTATTTCCTTCGAACTTAAAAGCATCGTTGACATTAGCAGTAGCTGTTTTAATGGCGGTATGGTGGATTTCCGAAGCTTTACCATTAGCTGTAACTTCGTTAATACCGGTAATACTTTTCCCATCATTAGGGATATTATCAGGGGAAGATGTTGCAGGAAGCTATTTTAACAGTACCATACTTTTGTTTTTAGGTGGTTTTTTACTTGCATTAGCACTTGAAAAGTGGAATCTTCACAAAAGAATTGCTTTGTTTATAATTTCGCATATCGGAGGGAGCGCCTCTGTTTTAATATTATCATTTATGCTGTCGTCAGCAATCATTTCAATGTTTATTTCCAATACAGCAACTGCAGTAATGCTTTTGCCGGTTGCTCTATCGGTTATATATAAAATGGAGGAAGAAGCAAGTCTAAAAGAAAAAAAGTTTGCCTCAGCATTGCTCATTGCAATTGCGTATTCTTGCTCAATAGGAGGAATCGCTACATTAATAGGGACACCACCTAACTTGGTATTTCATAGGGTGTATTTGATAACCTTTCCTAATGCTCCTCAAATTTCATTTGCTCAATGGATGGTTTTTGGTTTGCCGCTTTCGATAATTATGCTTTTTCTGACTTGGTTATTGCTCACTAAGTTTTATTTTAAAGGTATAAGAAATGTAAAAATTGACAGAAGCATAATCCAGCAGGAATATAAAGCATTAGGGAAGACATCTTTCGAAGAAAAAGTCTCGTTAAGCGTTCTTGTTATTGCTATTATTTTATGGATATTTAGGACTGATATTAATTTGGAAGGTTTTGTTGTGCCTGGTTGGTCTAATTTATTTGGTAATCCGAAAATGATAGACGATGGAACAATAGGTATTTTTATAGCATTTATATTATTTTTAATTCCTTCAAAGTCGCAAAAGGGTAGTAAAATTCTTGATGTATTAGCTTTTGCAAAAGTACCTTGGGGAATACTAATTCTCTTTGGAGGTGGATTTGCTTTAGCAGAAGCTTTCCATAAGTCTGGTTTATCTTTGGAGATAGGACTTCATCTTTCATTGTTAAATGGGTTATCGGAATTTTGGCTATTAGTTGTAATAGTAGCAACAATTACTTTTTTGACAGAGTTTACATCTAATACGGCAATAGCAAACACAATGTTACCAATAATCGCAAGTATGGCAATAGCCACACACACTAATCCTCTTTATTTGATGATTCCGGCTGCAATAGCCTCGTCTTTTGCGTTTATGATGCCAGTTGCAACTCCTCCGAATGCGATTGTGTTCGGGTCTGGGAGGATTAAAATAATGGATATGGTTAAAGTTGGGTTCTTGATGAATATCATATCCATTATAGTTTTGAGTTTGATGTTTAAGTTTTTTGGTTCGATTGTTTTTGGTAATTAGTTTTTGTAAAAATTTTATTTATTTTAAAAAAGAAAATATCAATTATTTTAAATATTTTAAAACTTAAAGTAAATAATATGCAATAATCATTCAATGACTAATTTATTTCTTAATTCATACTATTTTCATCAAAAAACAAGAAGAGAATTTTATGAAATGAATAAAAAAAACAAAATCTAAAAGCTGTAACAAAAATAATAATCGAATGTTTTATAATAAGTTTATTATGGTTTTTTATTATATTTGTTAAATTTATTTACTTATATCAATTGAAATTGAGGTTTATATGAAAAAGTTGATTCTTCTACTTGCTATTTTATGCCTAACGTCAATTATAAATCCAATAGCATCATTTTCCCAGAAAATGAATGAAGAGGATGTAAAGAAGAATTTGCCTCATATGCTCGGGGCAAATAATGTAGGCAAGGAGTTCTGGTTTTCGATACCTCCTTGTGCTTTGGACTGGAGTGGAGGTTTTCCCAACTTTATAAAACTATATATAACAGCTGCTACAAAAACACTTGTTACAATAGAAGTACCCGGTAAAGGATACAAGACATTAAAAATGACAATACCTAATGATGTTATTGAAGTCAATATTGAGCCAACAGTTGGGCAAGCATATAATCACGACCCATATAAACTTGCACCACCAGAGACAGTCTATCCGGGAGCAGGCATTCACATTTATGCTGATGACCCATTAGTAGTATATTGTATTGTTCGGTACCAAGCAACAAGCGATGGATTTTTGGCATTGCCTGTTTCCAGTTTAGGCAGGGAGTACATAGTAGCAACATATCCGGATATGTCAGCTATGTATCCTTCTTGGAAGGATTTTCCATCTGAGGTTACAATCACCGCTGCTTATGATAATACCGAAGTTATGTTTTCAATTGGAGGCAATGTTTTAACTAAAACTTCAGGCGGTAATAAAACTGGAACTACATTGCAAGCAACAATGAATGCTGGAGACGTCTGGACATTCGCTACCACAGGTGACGAAGCAGACTTAACGGGCAGTAAAGTAAGGTCATCGAAACCAGTAGCAGTTGTTTCTGCAAACTATTGCGCCAATATTCCCACAAATAATCGCTGGTGCGATTATTGTGTTGAAATGGATATACCAACGTTTACTTGGGGTAAGATACTCCACGTAGGGCAAATTCATAACCGCAGATATCCATCAATAGTTAGAATCTTTGCTAAAGAACCAAACACAACTATTTTCCGAGATGGAAAGCAAATAGGAACCATCCAAACAGCCGGAGGAGTAATAGGTAGAGCGTATCTTGAAATGCGAATGGTAGGAATGAACGAAAAACCTCGCTCAATTGTGCTTTCAGGCGACAAACCAATTGGAGTGACTTTATATAATTGTGGAACTGAAGAAGACCAAAACAGCAACTACAATAGTGATCCATTTTTTATGGCTATAACCCCAATAGAGCAGTACCAAAAGCAAATTACGTTCTGCACACCGGGAATATATGGTGCGACAGGTTTTCCAGAGAACTACCTAAATTTAGTCTATGAAACTGATGAGTATGGGTTGATGCCTGACGATGTTGAATTTGCAGAAGTTCAAGCAGGTCAGTATGTCTGGTCGAAAGTAAGGTCAAAATTTGCAGGAATTGATGAACTATTTAGATATGATATAGACGGAAGGAAATATGCATTAAAAATGATTACTTTGCCTCACGATGGAGTATATAAAATTAGAGCAAAAAAGCCATTTGCTTGCTATTCATATGGATATTCGTTCTGCGATTCTTATGGTTACCCGACAAGTGCAGCACTGGCGGACCTCGAAAAACCTGATACAATCCCACCATTACCGATTTGGAAAGCAGAATGCGATGGAACAATCAAAGGAGCAACAGTTACAGATAAACCTGATGATCCAGAGGTTCGTTCCAATCTTTCAATGATCGTTTTCAATAAACTTGAATCATTCAATTATTCTTTTAAATATGATCCATTTGTTCCAGGTCAAAGCCCTGATACCAAATGGGAGGCAGAAGTTATTGACAAGACCAAAGATGCGAGAGCTGTAATCATATTCTCCGACCGTAGAGGCAACGACACAACAATAACAATAGATTACTATGCTACAAAACTGACAATCAGGCCAGAATATAAAGACTATGGTCTCCATAAAGCAGGAGCAGTAGTTCAGCATAAATTCTGGGCAATAAATGAATCGAAAGAATCTTCAGCAGATATTTACCGCTTAGAGCTAAAAGATAAGCAGCAGGGGTTTGAGCTTGTTTTACCCTTCAATTTACCTTATCTCAAGCTAAAGCCGATGGATTCAGTAGAGTTTTTCGTTAAGTTCACAGCAACCGAAAGTGGCGAATTCAGGGACTCCATAGGAATAGGCGATACTTGCATATTTGCCTTCAAGAGCATGGTAAAAGCTAAAGTAGATGAGCCGGGAATAGAAGTAAGCGACATAAACTTTGGTGATGTAACCGTCGGCAAGACAGTGCAGAAGGAAATGCAAATCAAGAACATAGGCAAGGCAGATTTAGTGATAACCGGTTATGTAGGACCCTCACTTTCCGTTTATACTACGACGTTGCCAGCAATTTCTCAAGCTTCGCCTTTAGTATTAAAGCCTGATGAAATCTACACCTTCAAGGTGAACTTTACGCCGGATGCAGAGAAAGATTATCCTGACCAGATACTATTCAACAACGATGCCAAGCGAGTGGATAGCATAGGATTAATCTGGGGAAGAGGCATAAAGCCGGGCTTATTAGCAAATGGCTATGATTGGGGACGTCGCAGAATAGACAGGCCAGCATTTCCAGCAGGACCGTACCCCCCTGATGCGGGCAATGATGTAATCAAGCTTGAGAACAACGGCACAGAGAAGGTTCAAATCATAGGGATAAACATAAAGAGCGATGTGAATGGCAGTGCATTTGAATTCGATCGCAACAAGTTCAATGGAATGGAAATACAGCCGAACAGTTCTGTGATAGTACCTGTAAAGTTTCATCCGACGCAGGTAGGTAACCACGAGTTAGTGTTTACTTATGAGAACTCAGCGAACAGCCCGACAGAAACGAGGTTGACAGGTATAGGAATATTGCCGAAGATAAGCACGGGCGACTATGATTTCGACACGACGATAGTCTATGATTATTCAGATGTCCAGACACAAACAATAAAGTTCACAAACGTAGAATACGAATGGCAGGACAAGGTAACTATAGAAGAATTAATCGTAGGAGCAGCGACAGACGCAATAAATAAGGACCTAAATGGTTGGGGCAAAGAGGGCTTTAGATACAACGAATCATCATTGAACCTACCGGTAACCTTACAACCGGGAGAGAGTTTAGAATTTCCGGCTGAGTTTGTAGCCCAGAAAGTAAAAGATGCGAATGCGACATTGACAACCAAGAGCGATGCTGAGGCAGAAGTAACATCGAAGTGGCATGGCTATGGCACTTCGCAGAGCATAAGCGTAGAAGGAGGCAGTACAACAATATGCATATATACACAAGCGATAATAAAGACAAAGATAATCAACACTGGCTTTGGCGAAGTGGAAGTATTATCATTAGGATTCGACCCGATAGATCCATCCTTTGTGTTCAACAACCCGCTTGATGCACTTGGATTCACGCTGAAGGGAGGCGAAACCAGAGAGGTAGATATACTTTATGTACCGACGGCAGTAGGAACCAAATCTGTAAATGTATTAGTAAAGACTAATATATTAGGAGCAGATTCTGTGAAGCGTATTAGAATAGAAGGGACAGCAGTTCACTTTGATAGGACGACAACAGTGGAAGTACCAGATGGAAGCAAGAACCCGATAATAGGACAGGTAGTATATTCGAGCATAAGACTTAATGACGGCAACGACATAGCCTTTGCAGGAGTGACTGACTTATCGGTAGAGGTCGAATACTATGGTGACTTTATGCAGGCGATAAGAGAGAACATAGGAGTAGGAGCTGACTACGTAGGGAAGTTAGAGATGCAGAACTTAAAGATAGACGATACGGCAGGCAAGATAAACTTTGACTTGAAGGCGATAGGCAACTACGTGTTATCAGGAGCGGGTGAGTTAGCGAAGTTATCATTTAAGACTTACCTACCGACGAACAACCAAAGGATAGACTCCTCGCAGATCAAAGCGACAGTTAAAGTGAATAAGAATCTATGCTTGAATATAGCAGGTTCGAGTAACGAGATAAGATTGAAGCCGACTTGCGTGTATGATTTGCGTTGGGTAGTGATAACCGGAGTAGATTACGCATTGAATCAGATAAGTCCGAATCCGGTAGGAGCTGGTGGAACAGAAATAAAGTTCTCAGTAGGCTTGGAGGGCTGGACAGAGCTACAGATAATCAACTCACTTGGCGAAGTGGTAGCAGTACCAGTATCGGATAAGCTGAAGCCGGGCGAGTATAGTGTACGCGTTCCGGTTGACAATCTACCATCGGGGACATATATAGTGAGAATGGTATCGGGACACTACACCCAATCTGTGCAAATGGTAGTAAATAAATAATCGAATAGTTGCACCATAGAGAAAGCAAGGGGCTTTTCAGAAATGGAAAGCCCCTTGCTATTTTATAAATAGTTGTTTTTGCAATTAAAAGGAATTTTAAACGTTTTGAACTAAATTATTCTTGTATAAAATCAAAAGAATCTTTACGAACAGAAGTAATTTAGAATTTAGGATTATGACTGACAATCAAGTTGATATTTTCGAAAAAAATCAATAATATGGAAATATTTCGATCGCTCGAAGAAACAAAATATAATAGTAAAACTATACTAACAGTAGGAACGTTTGATGGTATTCACTCGGGACATCAGAAATTGCTTGAGAAGATTATTAGCATTGCAAAAACTGAAAACCTACGTTCAATGGTATTGACGCTTGACCCACATCCTCAGATAGTCTTAAAGAAAAGTGGAAAAGAACCAATAAAATTGCTAACAACAATAACAGAGAGGTTGATGCTTTTTGAACGTTTTGGAATAGATTGTGTAACAATTATTCCGTTTACTGAAGAATTTTCAAGGATACAACCTGAGGAATTTGTAAGGGATTATTTATACTCAAAGATTGGCTTAAGCAAGTTACTGATAGGTTACGATCATCTTTTTGGGAAGGATAGACAAGGAAATGCTGAACTGCTTAACAAATTAAGTAGAGAATTAAATTTTGAAGTTGTAACAATAGAAGCTCTTCAAAAAGATGACGTAATAGTATCAAGCACAAAAATACGTAAAGCATTAATTGACGGTAACTTAGAGCTGGCAAATAAAATGCTAAATTATAATTATTTCGTTTTTGGCACTGTTGTCAAAGGCGATGGAAGAGGCAAGCGAATTGGCTATCCGACGGCAAACATAAAGCCCGAAAGTCCTAATAAACTAATACCAGCGCGAGGTGTTTATCTTGTGTCTTCTGTAATAGATTGGAATAAATATTATGGGATGGCAAATATAGGTTTTAGACCAACATTTACAGATAGCACTGAACTTACTTTAGAGGTCAATTACTTTGATTTCGATAAGGATATTTATAATAAAGCGCTTTCTGTAGAGTTTCTTAGTTTTATAAGGGAAGAGAGGAAGTTCGAAAGCTTGGAGAATTTCCAAAAGCAATTGGACAAAGATAAACAAATTTGTATAGAAAAAGTAAAAAAGTTTTAATAATAAATAAAATAATAGTATATTTGTAATTCTTTAAAATGACAATTAGTAATGGAGTTATTTAATGATAACCAAAGAACAAAAAACAGACATAATCTCAAAATACGGAACCTCGCCCAAAGATACAGGTAGGTCAGAAGTTCAAATAGCTTTACTAACCTTAAGGATTAATGATTTGACGCAACATCTTGATTCTCATAAAAAGGATAATCATAGTCGTAGAGGCTTGATAAAGATGGTAAGCAAAAGGAGACGTTTGTTAAATTATCTTTCCAAAGTAGATATTAATAGATATCGTCAAGTAATTGCATCCCTTAATATAAGAAAATGATTTTCTAATGAATGTCCTTTACTATTTTATTATTTTTCTTCGAATTTTCATCATAATATAAAAAAACTATGGCTCGTCATATTGTAAAAATTGATTTTGAAGGTAGGGAATATTCTTTAGAAACTGGAAGGTTTGCTAAGTTTGCTAATTCCGTAATGGTAAGTTGCGGTGAAACAATGGTATTAGTAACAGCGGTAGCATCTGAGAAAGAGAATAATGAAATAGACTATTTACCATTGCAAGTGGAATACAGGGAGAAAACTGCATCAGCAGGTAAATTTCCTGGCGGATTTCTAAAAAGGGAAGGAAGACCAAGCGAACATGAAATACTTTGTGCTCGTCTGATTGATAGACCAATAAGACCAATGATACCAAAGACCTGGCATTATGAAACTCAAATAATAGCGACGGTTTTCTCCTCAGATCCTAATGTTGACGCAGATACATTAGCTGCAGTAGGAGCTTCTTCCGCACTAATGATTTCAGATATTCCTTTTGTAGGTCCCATTTCGGAGGTTAAGGTAGGGAGAATAGATGGTGAGTTTGTTGCTAATCCTTCGTTTGAGCAATTGAAGAATTCGGATATTGATATCACAGTAGCTGGCACAGACGATTCTATAGTAATGGTTGAAGGCGAAAGCAAGGAAATTTCAGAAGAGGAATTTTTATCTGCTCTTTCTTTTGCTCACAGTAAGATTAAGATTTTGAACAAGCTTCAAAGTGATTTCGCAAATGGCGTATCAAAAGAAAAGAGAGCTTTTGTCGAAAAAACTCCTCCTGAGGAATTAGTAGAAATTGTGTCGAATGCTATCTATGAAGATCTGGTGAATTATGTTCACTCAGTTACAACTAAAAAGGAAAGGCACAATATGCGATTAGAGCTTTACGAAAAAGCTCTTGCTTCGGCACAATCGCACTATGAGAGCAAAGAAGTAGAAGATGAAGTAATGATGCCTGATAGTTTAGAAAAAGATGTAGAAGAGATACTTGCGAAATTGGAAAAGAAAGAGATGCGGAAGATGATTTTAACTGAAGGCAAACGCCTTGATGGTAGAGGGCTAACAGAAATTAGACCTATAAGCTGCGAAGTAGGACTGCTGCCGAGAACGCATGGTTCTTCGCTATTTACAAGGGGAGAAACACAATCTCTATCTACTGTAACCTTAGGCACAAAGGACGACGAGCAAATGGTGGACGGACTATTGCCAGTATATACACAGCCTTTTTATTTACATTATAATTTTCCGCCATTTTGCACTGGTGAGGTTGGACGTTTGGGAGGAATTAATCGCAGGGAGATAGGTCATGGCAATCTTGCTGAACGAGCTTTGAAGCAAATGGTACCTAATCAGACAGAATTTCCCTATACTATAAGAGTAGTATCCGATATATTAGAATCTAACGGTTCGTCATCAATGGCAACAGTATGTGCTGGCTCTTTAGCATTATTCGATGCAGGGGTGCCTATGAAGAAACCCGTAGCTGGAATAGCCATGGGATTAATAAAAGAAGAGAACGATGTGGCTATCCTAAGCGACATACTCGGCGACGAGGATTTTTTAGGCGATATGGACTTTAAAGTCGCAGGCACAGCCGATGGAATAACAGCTTGTCAGATGGATATAAAAATCCAAGGGCTTTCGATGGAAATAATGAAGAAAGCTTTAGAACAAGCCAGGCAAGGAAGGTTATATATACTTTCGATTATGAACTCAACAATATCTCAACCGAGAGATGACATTTCGCCTTATGCTCCTCGTTTTACTAACATAAAAATTCCTACTGATACTATAGGTGCTGTCATAGGAACAGGAGGAGAAACCATAAGAAGTATAATTGCACAAACAGGCACCTCGATAAATATTGATGATACAGGGAATGTGATGATAGCAGCTACCAATGCTGAAGACGCTGAAAAAGCTGTGAAATTAATACAGGCATTAATAAGGAAACCGACAGCGGGAGAGGTCTATACTGCGACTGTTGTTGAAGTTCGAGAGGGGTTAGGAGCTATTGTTGAGTTTCTTCCTAAAAAGCAGGGGTTACTTCATATTTCAGAGATTGCACACGAAAGAACAAACTCTGTTGGAAGTGTCCTGAAGGTAGGCGATGTCCTCGACTTGAAATTAATTGAAATAACAAGAGATGGAAAGTTCAGATTTAGTAGAAAAGCATTGCTTCCCCGTCCGGAAAAAGGTGTTGACACTGAAAGCAAACAAGTTAGTGCCGAGAGGCAAAAAAATTCTTATAGAAAAAGAAATAATTAATTTTATTAAAACATAATTTTGGAGATATTCAAATGAAAAAAATCTCAATTTTTATTCTGGCATTTATTTTATTTTACTCTTTTGAATCTTATGCACAGAATAAAGTTACGTTAAAAAACCAGCAAGATTCATTATCTTATGGTATTGGATTGAATTGGGGAAAGATGCTCAAGAAAGACTCGATTATGGTGGACCTCAAGTTAGTGAACTTAGGATTGAGCGATGGATTTAATCTGGGAACTGGGGCATTGACCGATGATGATATCAATAATATTTTTTCATTTATAACAAAGCAAATAGATGAAAGAAATCAGAGGAAAATGCAAGAACTTGCAGCGATAAATCTAAAAAAAGGAGCCGATTTCCTTGAAAGAAATAAAAAAGATCCAAAAGTAATAACAACAGCCAGCGGACTTCAATATAAAATCATTTCGCATGGCACAGGTCCTATGCCTTCTCTGACTGATAAGGTGCGAGTGCATTATCGTGGGGCTTTGTTAGATGGCTCAACATTCGACAGTTCTTATGATAGGAACGAACCTGCCGAGTTCGAAGTATCAAAAGTCATTAAAGGTTGGGTGGAAGCACTTCAACTAATGCATGAAGGCGATAAGGTTATGCTCTACATACCGCCTGATTTAGCATATGGGGAAAGAGGTGCCGGAAACGTTATCGGTCCTAACGAAACTTTAGTCTTCGAAGTAGAGCTTTTAAAAGTTCTCAGCGGAGATGGAAAACAACAAGAAAATAAATGATAAGTTTATTTTTTGTTTAAAGCTTCAAAAGCTTTTTTAAGAGTTTCAGTATCAGCTTTCGATAATGAATCTAAGATTTGCTGTCTGACCGAATCTTCGGTTTCTTCTTGCTTCTTTTTTAATTCTTCGGGTATTTCTATATTAAGCAACAGGCATACTTTCTCGATGTATTTTTCTGGTTTAACAGGTTTCTCGAGATATACGCCAGGTCCTTGCATCATAAGATTTTCGAAATCAACTTTCCCTAAATTGTCCCTTGCATGTCCAGTAACAATAAGAACAGGTATTTTCGACCAAGCTTTATTTTTTTGTAAATCATGATAGAATTTGATACCAGAATGTCTTGGCATAACAAGGTCGAGAGAAATCAAATCTGGGATTGTTTTTTTCAAGATCTCGATGGCTTCTAAACCGTCGCTTGCTGTAATAACGTCAAAACCATTATTGACTAAAGCAGATTGTAAGTAATTACGGACGTCTGCCTCGTCATCAACTACTAAAACAGTTTTGTTCATTTTTTTCATTTAAACTCCATTGATAGAATTAGTAAAATCTATTTTTTCTTTGATTGAGCTTGCTTGGCAATCATTTCAAGACGTTTAAGTGGCAAGATTATGCGGAAAGTAGAGCCTTCATCAACTTTTGATTCGACTTCTAAGCTTCCGCCATGCTCCTTAACAATTTTGTTCACGGTCAAGAGGCCAAGGCCAGTGCCTTTATTGCCTTTTGTAGTGAAGAAAGTAGTAAATATTTTTTGGATAACCTCCGAATCCATTCCACAACCATTGTCGCTTACTTCAAAAACGAGAGTTGCATGCTTAAATCTTGTTCGGATTTCAACTCTACCTTTTTTATCTTCTCTCATCATAGCAGCGTCAATAGCATTTGAAATTAGATTAGTAAGACATGCTTCGATTCCTTCAGGGTCTAAAGGGAAGTTGTAGCTGGTTTTTCCTAAGTTCATGACTAATTCTACGTTTTGAGATTTAGCTGTTTCATAATAAAGATTCACTATATCTCTTACGATTTGGTTGGGGTCTGTTGGAACTAAAGTAGGAATTTTACCTTTTGCAAAACTTAGGAAGCCTTTAACTAAATCAGTAGTTTTGTAGAAGTTTCTTTGTAGTATTTCCCATCCCTCGACAATTCTTTTAGGTTCTCCTTGGCGAAGTCCGGTATCTACAATATACATACCGCCTTCAAGTCCCATAAGGACGTTTTTGATAGTGTGTGCTAAGCCAGCGACAGTCTGTCCGACAGCTCCGAGTCTTTCTGCTTCGAGACGTTTGTTCTCGAGTTCTTTTATTATTCTTAAATCTTGAATGAAAGCAACTCTACCTAAAATATCTTTTTTACTTCTTAATTCGATAGCATTAAATCTAACAGGAATTTCGTTATTTTTAGTATCTAAAATAGTAGTTTCTTCTTTTTTTACAATTATTCCTTTTTTATTAGGATTGCCGAAGAATTCTTTAGGTAGGAGTTCTTTTAGCTTGTTGTAGACTGGTTTTTTGTATGAGTTCCAAGATAATATTTTTTTTGCTGAGTTGTTGAATATAATAGTTTTGTTTTTTTCGTTTAGAGCTATAATTCCTTCTTCAGAGTTCTCAATAAGGGTAGCATAATAGTCGTGGGATTTTCTTAAGTTATCTTGAAGTTCAGTAATTTCTGTAATATCAGTAGCAATTTCAATAACTAATTGAACGCCTTTTTCATTCTTAGAAAGGGCGGCAGTATTGACGTAGTATCGTGTTTCTTCGCCTGAAAATGTAGTTCCGATCTCAGAAGAGAAATGATCTCTGCCATCTTTGAAAGTGATAGCTGCCGGACATCTTCTGCATCTTTTTTTCCTTTTTTTATAAACTTCGTAGCAATGCTTTCCTTTTATTTCCCCAAAAGTTTCTCTCAATCTTTTGTTAGCGCGGATAATTCTATAATTACTATCAATGACAGCAACATAACTTGGAACTTTTTCGAATAGCAGGTCATATTCTCTCTGATATCTTGTGGTTTCTGTAATATCAGTGGACATTTCAACTACATACTCAACGACACCATCTTTATTTTTCAAAGGCGCTAAATGAACTATGTAGTGGCACAAACGATTATTTTTATCATAACCAGATTCGTTTAATACGTTTGTAATACCATAATTAAAAACGTCCTGGATCCTACAATGTTTGCATTGATGAGGAGATTTTTTATATATTTCGTAGCATTTTTTGCCTTCCCACTCGCCGAAATACTCTTTAAAATTGGCGTTAGCTCTGATAATATTGAGATTTCTGTCGTTTATAGCTATGTTGAATGGAACTATATCGAAAAACTGTTCTGCTATCAATTCATGTAAATTTTCCATTATTGCGTCTCTTTATATCTTATTTTAAACAAATATAATAATTTAGGTTCTATTTTTCTGCTATTTTTTTGTTGTATTAAGTCTATTTTTTCATATTATTTGATTTTGACAAAAAATTAATATAAATTAATATAATTATCATAAGTCATTGAATATTAATATAAATTTTCTAAAGCTAATAGGAAAAAAAATGAAAAATAGTATGTAATTGATGTAAATAATTGAATAATAATTGATTACTAATACAACAAAAAAAATACATATTTTTTGAGGAAGTTTAGAACTGACAATATTGTAATAGTTTAGACATAAATTTTTTTTATTTTGAGTTTAATAATTTTGCTTTTATTAGATAGAATTATAGAATTTATATTTTCCAAACTTAAAAAATTATATAGGAGTAAAAAAAATGGCTAATAATAAAAAAAAGATTTTAGTTGTTGATGACGAACCAGATGTCTTAAAATATCTGGAGACTTTTTTTATTGACAATGGCTTTGAAGTAATTACAGCAGTAAATGGAATTGAGTGCTTAGAAAAAGCAAAATCGGAAAAGCCTGATTTAATAACGCTTGATATATCAATGCCGGCAGAGTCTGGGGTGAGGACTTTTAGGGATTTGCAAGAAAACGAGAATACAAAAGATATTCCAGTAATTATAGTTACAGGGGTGACAAGTGAGTTTAAGCGTTTTATCTCGACAAGGAAACAGGTGCATCCACCAATAGACTATTTTGAGAAGCCAATTGATAGAGAACAACTGCTTGCAAGTGTAAAAAGAATTTTAAAATTATCATAATCAGAGGGTAATATGTTTTCTGAAATAAATAATAAGGGAAATATGAAAAAAGAAATTCCCGAGATGAAGTATATTATTGAGAAACCACCGAAAGGAGATAGAGTATCGCAGTTCTTGGAAATTTTTGCTTCAATTCTTAAATTCAGTAATTATCGTCCAGCTCTCGAGCAATACATTAGGGTTTCGGCTAAGTGTTCGCGTTGTGCTTCAAGGTGCCATGTTTTTGAGACAACTCAGGATGTAAGGGATATACCATGCTATCGCTCAGAATTGTTGTTGAGTATTTATAGGAGGTATTTTTCTTATGAGGGTAGTCTTTTCGCGAGGGCTTTTGGAGGGTTCGAGCTAACTGAAGAGCATATTGATAAAATGGCGCATTCTTTTTGGAATTGCACAGCTTGTCGGAAATGCGTTCTTGAGTGTCCCTCGGGAATTGACCATGGTCTATTGACTCATCTTGCTCGTTATATATTGGCTGAGATGAATTTGGTGCCTCGTGCTTTAGTTATTTCAACTCGTGAGCAGTTAGAAGGAGAAACTGGTAACACCTCTGGCATTCCGTTAGTTGCATTGAAGGATTCTCTTGAATTCCTTGAAGAGGAACTTTTAGAAATAACTGGTGTAGAGATTAAGTTTCCGATAGACGTCGAGGATGCTGAGTATATTTTCTTTGCTCCTGTGTCCGACTATTTGATGGAAGCTGAGACATTGATGGGTATAGCAGCTGTTATGCATGCAGCTAATGTTAGTTGGACAATTGGCTCAAAGTATTTCGATGCTATAAATTATGGATTATTCTATAGCGATTTAGTGCTTGGTAGAGTTTTAAGAAAGATTCAAGAGGAAACAGTAAGGTTGAGAGCAAAGAAAGTATTAATTGGTGAGTGCGGACATGCATCGAGAAGTGCTACTTTCTTAAAAACTTATTGGAAGGGTGATGATTGTCCTGAAATGATAAACATTATGGAGCTTACTCATCAATTGCTAAAAGAAGGAAGAATAAAACTTGACCCTAACAAAGTTGTCGAGCGAGTTACTTACCACGATCCTTGTAATATTGCTCGACAAGGTTGGATAATCGAACAGCCTCGGGAAATCTTAAGAGCATTTTGCAAAGATTTTGTAGAAATGACACCAAATAAAACCGAAAACTATTGTTGTGGTGGTGGCGGAGGAACAGTTTCGATTGATGAAATAAGAAAGTATAGAACAGCAGTATCTGGGCAAAAAAAGGCAGAACAAATAAGGCAGACGGGCGCTCATTATATAGTAGCTCCATGTGCAAATTGTAAAAAGCAAATTAGGGAGACTATGGAAGACAACAAAGTGGATGGCGAGCTTGTGGGCCTTCACGATTTAATTCTTAAAGCTATTATTTTCGATAAGTAAAGGAATCTGTAATATAAACTAATTGAAGTAAAAATAAAGAATATGATTGAAGCTAATTCTATCGAAGAACTTTCGAGTGAAAAATTAAAGGAATTGCTTAATATTTATGCAAAAAACTGGTTAGCCCATGATGGTTGCTGGTTTTTATCTGTAGAAGAAAAGCATGGCATAGATGAAGCTATTGAAATTGATAGAGAGTCTTGGCGGAAATTCACAGTTATTGAAGCTAATCGAGTGAAACAATTTCTTCAGCTTCCTGATAATTCAGGTTTAGATGGATTAGCAAAAGCTTTAAGGTTTCGCTTATATTCTACAATAAATAAAGATAAAATTGAAAGACCTGATGGCGATACACTTTTATATTATGTGGAAACTTGTAGGGTTCAAGAAGCAAGAAGAAAAAAGAAGTTGACGGATTTTCCTTGCAAATCTGTCGGTATTGTTGAGTATAGTTTTTTTGCTCAAACTATTGATAGTCGGATTTCAACTGAGTGTCTTTCTTGCCCTCCTGATATAAATAATAATGATTACTATTGCATATGGAAATTTTCAATAAAATAATAGAATAGGACAAGAATATGGAGAAAATATTAATTTTTGGTTGTAAAAAGGCAATGAATGATGCATGTATTGGTTGCTCACGTTGTCTTGTTGGTTTCAATCGTAAGGAAGGAGAATTCTCAAGGTATAAAGATGTAGAAGCTGAAATCATAGGTCTTCTTAACTGTGGAGATTGCCCTGGTGCTATTGTGGTAACTCGTTTAGCACAATTTAATCTATGGAATAAAACGTTTAATGAGAAGCCGACGAAAATACACGTAGCCCCTTGTGTCATTGATCACTGCCCGTATAAAGATACAATTTTAAGCAAAATTAAGAATAGTGCTGGAATAGAGATAGTCGAAGGCACTCATCCTTACATACCACGTAATATTTTTGGATAAAAGGAGTAAGTTACAATGGAGAGTTTATTAGAATTTGCAAAAGGACCACTTTTTAGGTTTTCATTTGCTATAATGATATTAGGTTTGCTTCGGTTGTTGATTTTAGCAATAATAAATGCTTATCAAATAAAAAATAAAGCAAAAGATAAAGTAATCCCAAAGAAATATGTTAGAAAACTTACTTTTGGATATTTGTTTCCTATAAGGGCTTTTAGGGTTAAACCTTTCTATGCACTGGTTTCTATTATTTTTCATATAGGATTGATATTCACACCATTATTACTTTTTGACCATGCTCTTTTGTTTGATAATGCAATTGGCATAAGTTGGATAGGAATAACTCTCTCGAAACAGATAGCAGATGTTCTTACGATAGTAACTATTGTAACAGGAATAATATTATTAATTTTAAGAATAAGTAATAAGCAATCTCGATTTATAAGTAGAAAGCAAGATTTTCTCTGGCCTTTAATCTTGATAATACCCTCTTTTTCTGGACTGATTTGCGCTCAATTAGTTGTTTCTCCCGATGCTTATAACTTTTTTATGTTAATTCATATACTTAGTGGGTGCTTAATTTTCATTCTAATGCCATTTTCAAAGATTGCTCACTGTGTCCTAATGCCCTTAAGTCAATGGATAACAGCTCGAGTATGGAAATTCCCACCTGAAGCAGGCGAAGAAGTTTTGATTAATCTTGGAAAGGAAGGAGAAAAATTATGAAAGCGATATTAACTGATGTTACTAAGTGTATCGGCTGTAATGAGTGTGTCAAAGCTTGCAAAGTAGTTAATGAACTTCCTCCAGATAAACCGCGTGAATGGCAAAAGAATGATGGCTTGTCAGCAAGGAATTGGACATCTGTCCTTCACAATGGAAAATATAATCTGCGGAAGCAGTGCCGACATTGCATTGAGCCAGCTTGTGTTTCAGTTTGTCCTGTTGGGGCTTTGCATAAGACTGAACTTGGTGCTGTCGTCTACGACAGTAAAAAATGTCTTGGCTGTCGTTATTGTATGATGGCTTGTCCATATGGCATACCAAGATATGATTGGGACAATCCAGTTCCGTATATAAAAAAGTGTATTTTGTGTTATTATAAAATAAGTAGCGGTGAACTTTCTCAACCTGCTTGCACTTCAGCTTGTCCTACGGGTGCAACTATTTTTGGAGATAGAGATGAACTTCTAAGTATTGCAAGGAAAAGGATTGCTGATGAACCTTCAAGATATATGAATCATATTTATGGGGAACATGAAGTTGGTGGAACTAATGTGATTTATATCACTGCACCGGACTGCCCATTGGACTTTTTGTATTACTATTATAACAGAATAGATAAAGATATACAATTACTTGGTGAGCCTGATATAAATAAACCCTTGCCAGCAACTACAAAATGGGCAATGGAGGCTGTACCAATTGCTTTTTTAGGGATGGGAGCAATAATGAGCAGTATATATTGGATTGTAAATAGGAGGCAGAAACTTATGAATAATCAAGAAGATAAAAAAGAGGAGGGAGAAGATGGAAAGGATTAGTAAAGTAAAATATGTTCTTTGGATTATTTTGGGATTGGCATCTGCAGTTGCAATTACAAGATTTCTTTTTGGCTTAGGTGTTACAACAAATTTGTCTGACAATACGCCATGGGGTTTTTGGATTGGTTTTGATGTGATGGGAGGTGTTGCTTTAGCAGCTGGTGGTTTTGTCATTGCAGCATTTAATTATATATTCGGTAAGAAAGTGATGCATCCAATAGCCAGAGCAGCAATCTTAACTGCTTTCCTTGGCTATGTAGCTGTGGCTGTTGGGTTGCTTTTCGACTTGGGACTTCCCTGGAATATTTGGCATATGATTATATACTGGAATCCTCATTCTCCTTTGTTTGAGGTTGGTTGGTGTGTAATGCTTTATCTTTCGGTTCTAACGCTTGAGTTTCTTCCTGTAATTTTAGAAAAGTTTCCTCATATTAAATTCTTAAATGCTTTATATAGATTTCTTTATAAGATAAGGATACCTTTAGTAATATTAGGAATTATGCTTTCTACGTTGCATCAGTCATCATTGGGTAGCTTGTTTTTAGCAATGCCTTATCGTCTACATCCGCTTTGGTATTCGCCGATAATTCCGATTATATTCTTTGTATCGGCTATATGCCTTGGTCTGATGATGGTTATGGTGGAAAGTATGACATCGAGTTATTTGTATAAAAAAGAGCCCGAAAAAGATATACTTGACAAGCTTAGTAAATATGCTGTCTTTATGCTCATATTTTATGTTATCTTGAAATTTTCGGATATAATAATTCGTGGAGCTGGAGTTTTCTTATTTGAAAATTCGTGGGGAACCTATCTTTTCTGGATTGAAATCTTTCTTTCTGTTGTTGTGCCTTTAGTAATATTTGCTGTACCTAATTTTCGAACAAAAATATCTATTCTTTACATAGGAGCTTTATCGGGGGTTATTGGTGTTGTGTTCAATAGATTAAATGTTGGAGGACTTACGCACCTAAATAATCTTACTAATATAGGTTCATTTTACTTTCCATCTTGGACAGAATTGGCAATATCAGCAGGAGTTGTTTCTGCAGCGATGATTGTGTTCTTCTTCTTTATAGAGAACTTTAAGGTGTGGGATAATCCTCCAGCTTATCCTGATATGGATTTGAAAGCTAAGCCAAAGTTCAACTCTTTCAGAGTCTATTTAGGAACCACAAAAGAAGCAAATAGAATAAAGTTTTCATTTGCTTTTGTTATTGCTTTTGCTCTTTCTTTTGCTTTTCTCTCAGGTAAAGAAATATATAGTAGCGGATTTGAAAAGACCCCAGTTGTAAAGGCAAGAGGAGGCGATACTTTAATTATTGATGGAAATCGCGATGGCTATTCAGTTGCTTTTCAGCATCTTAATCATCAAAAGTTTGGCATAAGCTGCGGACATTGTCACCATCTAAATAAACCCGATGATAAGGCAACAGGTTGCTACGAATGTCATAGTGATATGTATTTGCAAGGGGATGCTTTTCGACATAATTGGCATGCTTCTTCGACTGGTGCCAATCTAAACTGTTTCGAGTGTCATACGAAAAATGAAAGCAAGGGAAAGAACTTCAGAATGTTCGGAACTCCTGCAACAGAAATTTGCCAAAAATGCCATAAAGATATGATTCCATATGATTCTCCTATGAAAATTTTGAAAACATATAAAACTGTCTCTTACACAGATGCGATGCATTTTAGTTGTATTAAATGTCATCAGCAAAGGCTTGCTTCGGACACTGCTTTAAAGGCAAGGAAACCAGCTCTTGCCGAGTGTTCTAATTGCCATAAAACAACTGAACCATACAAAGCAGACAATAGGTTATTCGAGAAAGCAAATAGGAATAAATGGGTTGTTGTTCCTATGTTAAACAAAAGCAAATAAAAGATTTGAATATATAATATTTTTTATGTAAATTTGATGTGCTTATTAAATAAGTTATTGAAAATACAAGAAGATATGTGCAGGCGGGGAGAGTCGAACTCCCACGGGTCTCCCCACCAGATCCTAAGTCTGGCGCGTCTACCAATTCCGCCACGTCTGCAAATTATATTACAAAATTAGCAAATTTTTCCAATTTTACCAAGTATTATTGATTTAATTAGCTTCAAATATTCTTGTTTGTAATGATGGAGTTAAATAATTTGGTTAATTCCATTGTTGAATTTTTTCTTTCGTATTTGTAAATGTTTGGAAGATTTGGATTAAAACCTTCAAAATTATTTTTCCAATAAATGAAAAGAGTTTTTATAATTTGCTCGATTTTACTAATCTCAGATTGATGAGCAACATAACCAGAACCACATTCCTGCATTAATTTATCTATAGCACTTCCCTTTGGAGCTAATGCTATTATTGGCTTTTTTGTTCCTAAATATTCATAAACTTTTCCGGGAACGATTTCTTCCGATTCTTTTGATTCATCTACGATAAGCAATAAAGTATCGGAGCGAATCAAGTATTCAATGCTTTTATGATGGGGCAAATATGGAATAATCTCAATGCATTCTTTATACGGGAAAGCACTAAACATGTCCTCGACTTCAGAACCAAATCTACCGATAAATTGGATTTTTATTAACTCGTGTTTAATTTGTTGGCTTTCAATTAAATTTTTTAGAGCAATTAGAAAGCTTGCGGGATTCCTTCTCCCGTACATCGAACCGGTATATGTTATTGTAAATTTTTCGTTTTTTTGATACTTAATATTAGGATAATCTTCTGAGTCGAAACCGTTTGGAATGTGGTAAAATTTCTGTGCATCTAAATTAGGGTATTTTTGTAATGCATCTTTAGTAATTCCCTCCCAGGCGACTTCGACAGCATCAGCTTCGTTGAACACGCTAAATTCCATAGCTTTATCAATTGCTTTAGGGATGAACCATCTTTTAGGTGTTGATATAAAATCAGTCCAAGGGTCTCGAAAACCAGCGACCCAGGGAACCGTCTTACTTCTCTTTAAGTTACGTGCAATAATTGAGCAAGTATAAGGAGGAGATGAGCTATAAATCATATCTATATTATGTTGTTCTAATATTTTATTAATAGTTTTTTTTGCTGAATATATCCAAAAGGCTCTTGCATCTGGAATGAAGAAGGTAGCTCTTATGAATTCAGCAATTTTTTCTCTTATATCTAATTTTTGCTCTTCCTTTTTTATAACATTTACGTCTATTGCGGTGTTCTTCTTTTTTCCAGTAAAAAATTTATATAAATCATATGGTTCGAAAATATGAGATCTATATACGGTAGTTTCTATGGGAATTTGTTTTAGTAAAGTTTCGTCTTTAGCTGGAAATTTGCCATTCTCGACAGTTAGAACGATTGGATTCCAATTGAATATTGGAAGATATTTTACATATTTAAGAACTCTTTGAACTCCTGGTCCGCCCGATGGAGGGAAGTAATAAGCTATTATCAAGACATTTTTCATACTATATGTTGTTCAGTGTTTTAATAATAATTAGTGTTAAATCATCCTGTATTGCTCCTTGTATATGATTGTAGACGTCTGAGATTATTAATTCAGATATTTCTTTGGGGGAATTGTTGTATGATTTTAATACAATATTGATTAATCTATCAATGCCATATTCTTCATTGTTTTCTGCAAGGGCTTCTGTAACTCCGTCGGTGTAGAAGATTACTTGAGAATTACTTGGTAATTTGATTTTGCCAATTTCGTATTCGAATGGATTTTCTGAAATACCAAGGATTAAACCGCCTTCGTTTAAGTATCTAATTTCTTTATTGTTGACGATGAAAATTGGAGGATTATGTCCAGCGTTAATGTATTCAAACTCGTAAAGATTAGTATCGAGATAGCCGCAAAAAAAAGTAACAAACTTGTCGGCGCTTGTATTTTGATATACAATTGTATTTAAGCGATGAATTAGTTCTTTCAGAGAAATAGATAATGGAGCTAAAACGCGCAATACTGCTTGAACGTTTGCCATTAATAATGCAGCAGGCATACCTTTACCCGATACATCTGCAATAGTGACTAAGTATTTACCATCAGCAACTTCGATAAAATCGAAATAGTCTCCACCAACAAGGCGAGAGGGTTGACTTAATCCAAATATTTGAAATCCTTTAACTTCTGGTAGAGTAGCTGGGAGGAGTTTTTTTTGAATTTCTAAGGCGAGAAGCATTTCGTTTTCCATCTTTTTCTTTTCGATTTCTTCACGGAATAGTCGTTCATTTTCGAGTGCTGAAATTGCAATATTTCCTAATGCTTCGATGAATAGAAGGTTTTCATTGGTGAATTCTTCGTAGTTCATTTTTTTTCCAATAAGAAGCAAACCTTTTGTATCACCTTGTAGAAGCATTGGGGAGCAAATCTTTGCATCCATTTCTAAAAGTTTTCTTGTCGTTAATGTAGAAAATGCATATGTATTAAGAAAACTGATGGTTTTTATTTTTGATAATTCTTTTAGAATTTCAAGATCTAAGTTTTTATTAAATCTATTTATTAGGATGTCAATTTTATTGTTATCATAAAAGTGAACGACTGCGAAACGGGTTACCATTAATTGTCCCATCAAGCGATAGGAAAGCATTTTAATGATTTGGCTTTTTGTTAGTAAAACGCTAAAGTCTCTACTAATCTCAAAAAATGTTGATAGCAATTGATTTTGTTTTTCTAAATCGCTTTTTGCTTTAATTAATTTATTGTGGTTTCTTGAATTCTGAATTGCGTTGGAAGATATCATTGAGACTAATTTTGAGTATTGTATTTCATAATCTGTTAGACTCTCACTGTCCATTTTTTTTCCTAAGCAGATTAAAGCAAGCATTTGATTTTTATAGATAATCGGCTGAAGCCATTGAAAACCATCGTCAAGTAAAGTTTCTTCTATGTTGTTGTGATTAGATAACTTATGTAATTCAGTTATTTCGAAGTAGTCTATTGTATCTATATTTGTTTTACCTTTGGATATAGCTAAAATAAGTTTTTTTGAATTTGTATCGGGAATAAAAATACTTGCTTTTGTAAGTTTTAGTTTTCCCATCAAGCTCAATAGAATCGCATTAAGAATAAAGTTCTCGTTGTAAGTTTCGTTTAGTTTGTTACTTAAATCAATTAATGACTCGAGTTTTATTGCTAAGTTTTGTTTTTCTTTTATCATAAATTATTATTTTCCTTGTTATTTTTTAGCAATTTAAAAAAAAAATTTTTTGTACTTGCTTTTTTCTATAAATTAATTATTATATGTTATTTTTAATAATTATTTGAATTTATATAATAAATTTATGATATTTTAGTTTTTATAATTTTGATGTTTATGGATTTAATTATAATTACTTATATTAAATTCCAAAAAAACTTAAATGGTATGATTTTTGCGAAACTGAGAATTAGGTATGGATTATCTTTTTATTAATATACTATTAATAATAATTGGGTCTTTTAGTGCTTTTTTTTCTTCTGTATTAACTCATTTATCTCAAGACGAAATAAATATAATTTTGCAGAAAGAGACAAAAAAGTCTGAACGACTCCGTAAATTAAAGTTGGAAAATGACTATGCCAACCTTTCATATAATTTATTTGAGATGTTGTTATATGTTATAGCTTGTGTTTTAACTGGTGCTGAAATTCAAAACTTAAGAAGCGAGTTGTGGTATTTTATTATTTCTATTGTAATAATTTTTATTTTTATTATTACTTTAAGAACAATATTGTGTGCATTAGGCAAGCGTTATACTCATTATATAGCTTATCGTCTTACAAATGTTTTTTATATATTATTTATATTTCTAAAGCCCTTTGCTTATCCAGTAAGTGTATTAAAAAACAAAATTAGTAGTTATAACGAAGAGGAAGATTCAAGGGAAGAATTAGATGATTTACTTGAGACCGCACATGAAGAAGGAGCTATAGAAACAGAAGAATATAGAATATTGAAAAATATTATACATTTTAGTGAAGTAATAGTATCTGATGTTATGACACCAAGAACAGTAATATTCAGTTGCGAAGCATCTCTTACAGTGGGCGAAGTATTAAAGCAACCAGAGATTAAGATGTATTCTCGTTTTCCTATATGGGAAGGTGAGTCATTGGACGATGGTGTTCTTGGTTATGTAATGACTAAGGACGTACTTTATGCAGCAATATCTGGTAAAACGGAAGTCAAACTAAAGGAGCTTGCTCGTGAAATAGACTTTATCCCAGAAAATGCAGAGCTTGACGTTGCTCTGGAAAGGTTTCTTCAGAAGCAGCAGCATATTTTTCTTGTAGTAGATGAATATGGCGGAATAGAAGGATTACTAACTATGGAGGATGTAATAGAAACAATTCTGGGTGTTGAGATAATAGATGAAGCAGACAAAGTTGCGGACTTGCGGGAATTAGCCAAGTCCCTGAGAGATAAAAGAATAAAACAATTGTCAACGCTTTCTGTTTCTTCAGAAGAAAGTGGAGTACAAAATAGTAAATTACCAACTTCCTCCGAATTTTAACCTAACTTCCCATTCTTTTTGGTCTTTTGTTGTAGGCGAAGCAGTATTAGTAGAACGTGTGAATTGGAGGATAATATTGTTTAGAAATTTTGGATGCAAAATCAATGGTAAAGGAAATTCAATACTGAATTCGTTGTTATAGTAGAAATCGGTAACATTGCCACCAATTCGCCATGTTGCACCACCGAGTTGTCCGGAAACTTTTACTGTAGCGTTTTCCCAAGAGCCACTACTAAAATCAATATCAGTATCTTGAATGAATCCAGAGCTTCCTAAAAGGTCGGATAAGAACTTAGAAAAATACATAGATAAGCCTGTTCTGCTTATATCTCCGGTGAAGTCAGATGTGTTGAGTCCTTCGCTAGCAAATAATTCAGACTTGGTCTTTCCAAAAATGAGCAGAAATATTGCATCCTGAGTAATCGTTGAAGAATCGCCAATAGCAGGTTTTCCATCAATAATGTAGTTAAAATTGATTATGGGATAGCTTTTCGTTCCATTAACAGTAAGGATAACTTGGAATTCTCTGATTTTATTGTTAATAGTGTTTTTACCGAAATATTCTGCTTTTAAGTCTAGTGTTGGATTGTCAATTTGACCAGTAGGAAAAGATATTTTACCGCTTGTGTTGAATGTTTTGTATATTTTTAGCTTAGAACCTTCACGCACTAAAAGCTCACCTGTCATTTTAGGTTGTGTACTTCCTCTTGGAATATAGAAGCGAAGTGGTGTGGTTTTATCGGGGACAGTGATTTCAGCGTTTAATTCTTCTATAGATCCCAATTCCATTTTTAGCTTGATATTGTTTGGTATTCTAATTCCAAGGTCTATTTCTACCTTGCTTGAGGAGCTTGCAAATTCTTTATTTTCATCATCAGTTGAAACTTCGTTATTTGAATTGTTATTTTCTTGTTTATTTAGAGAATTTTGGTATTCGAGCTTTAAATTATTGCCGTTAATTCTATAGATAATATTAGATTGAAGTGATTGCTTTGCAATGGTGTTTGGCATATTCAAATTAGCTTTAATTACATTTATATCGCCATCAATAGTTGGAGTTCCTGAATTGCTAAATATTCTAATAGGATTTGGACCGGTTGAAATAATAACATTGCCATATAGTTCAGGCATAGTTTTGATTGAAGCATCGCTTAGTATTTTAAAGCCTGATGATTCCATTGTGATATAATATAATTCGGGGTTAAAATCTTTAATAGAAATATTGCCTTTAATTGATACTCTTCCGTCTTCTAAATCCTTTGGATTGTTAAAAAGATTGATTTGATTTACTTTGATTGAGTCTTTATTGATGCTAATATCACCTTGGATGGAATAATTTAAGTTATTTAATTTTAATAAGAAAGAGGTTGGGTCAATGTTAAGTTTGCCATTAATATTTAATTTGTCTGGTAGAAAACCTAATATTTCTAATTTAATATCAGCACTGCCTTTTATATTATCAACTTCTCTTACAAAGGAACTTATATAATTAATAGGTAGATTATTACTAAATATATTGATTTTCAGTGGCTTTTCAGCATAGAAAATCTCTTTGTTATTATTTTTTGGGAATATGTTTAATGGAAAAGATAAGATTTGTGCATTAAAATAATTATTGAAAATGCCATTTTCGAAATTCATTAAGCTCAATGTTCCGTTTATATAGTTATCTTGGAAGGATAATTTTCCTAACAAGTTGCCAATTTTAATATTATTCCAATTCAATGTGTTCGTTCTAAGGCCTAAATCGATCTTCAATGAATCCCAAGGTCCATTGATTAAGATACCTAAAGAGTCCAATTTACAATGAAATGATTCTATTTCTGGGATTCTTGTCCTTGAAATGAACTTATTTAAATTATCAATTGGAAAGGCTTTAATTTCAATCTTTAAACTATCAATTGCTCTATCATCAATATTTCCGCAAATTGATATATTTTCAGCTTCTTTTCTCGATATATTAAATTTTTGTATATTAATGCCTTCTGTATTTAAGTAACCTTCAATAGGTGCAATGTTGCTCCAACTTAAGATATCGTTGTAGTTCAGGAAAAGAGAATCGAAATGGAAATCGAGAGTAGTAGTATCAAAAAACAAATTTCCAATGGTATAAAAATCAATGATATTATTGATTCTGCTGTTTAATTTAAAATCTAAATAATCGTCGTGCAATTTTAAGACTATTTTGGGATTTTGAATAGCGTTTTCGTTCACTTTAATTTCATAATTACTTTGGGCATTTAAATCGAAATTATTTAGATAAGGAAGGGAATCTTTAATTAACATTAGCAAATTTCCAGATATTATCGCTGGGTTAACAGTTATCTTTGATATTCCGTTGTCATATTCTAAATAATTTAAATTTGCAGTATCAATTGTAAGGATAGAACTGTCTTCTTGAACATTGAGCTTCATAATTATTTTTGCTTGAGCATCGAGTTTAGCGTCTTTAATAAAAGGGGCTAATAAGTAAAGATTATTAATTTCAGCCCTCAAAGTAAAATCGAGTGGAGCAAAATGCTCTATCTTTGGGATAAGGTCTTCAATTTGCTGTGAATCTTGATTTAATGGGTTAATAGAATTAATCTTTTTATTAATATAATTTGACAAATACATTCCTTGATTATCTAAAAGCGAAATAATATTAGAAAAATTAAAATTACCGGTTAACTTAAGGTTTAAGAAGTCAGAATTGATTGAAATAAACCTTAAAACTGTGTCCTTGCGTGATAAATTAATCGAAAAATTGAAAGGGAACAGAGCTTTGTCAATAAAGAAAGCTTCACTTATATCAACGTCTAATCGAGCATCTATACTGTCTGGAATAAAGCCTGTTCCTTCAATAATAAAATTACCGGTAAGTGAAATTGGCATAGCATTGTCATTGGCTATTTTAGCTGTATTTATTCCGATGGCTGAGATATTTGCTTTGTACTTTGGTTTGTTTAGATCACGAATGTCGAAAAAACCGTTTAAAGTCAATTTTGAGCTTTCTTCTTGATTTATATCTTTAATGGTTACCATTGAACTGTCAAAGATAATATAGGAAGTATCGAGATTTATCAATCCATTTTCTTTTATATTTCCAGATATTAGCCCTTTATTAACAAGTATGTTGTTGATATGTGAGTTTGATATATGGATATTTAATATTGCATCTAAATTGTTTATTTCAAATCCTTTACCGATTAATTCAGCATTTAAATTAATTATCGAATTATTGATATTGAAAATAGATGGATTAAAGTTGGATAGAGTTAATTTAGCAGAATATTTTTGATTATTAATGCTATGAATATTTATGTTGGAATTCAAATTTCCAAGTTCAGTTTCAAATTTAGCGTCAACTTTTAATGCATCAATGCTACCGTCAATATTTAGGCTTTTTATATCAACTTTTCTTCTGAATGGTAATTCTAATTTTGAAAAGGTAGGCAAAGAATTAATCAAATCGGATGGATTTAGGTATGAATCTTCAATTTTAACAAGATATTGTATTTGCTCAAGGTTATCAAAGTTTTTTATTTGCCCACTGAAATTAATTTTTGATAATTGTGTAGAAATATTAAATTCTTCAATATTAACATTATTCTTGTTTCCAATTGCTAATAAGTTTAGCTGTATATTGCCATTAAAGAATTTGCTTAAGTCATAAACTTTGGATATGTCTTTTGAGCTTAAACATTTAGATTTTAGGTAGATGCTGTAGTTTGAAGACTGATTAACAGAAGGGTTATTAGTAAATAAGGTCCAAGGATATTTAGAATATAGATTGATGGTAAGATCGCTTTGCTCAAATAATAGCTTAAGATTTGATAATGTAAAATAATCGTTGTCGAATCCAATTTTTCCCGATAGTTCTTCAAGTTGAAAATCAGAAAATTCTTCAAAAAATTTTAGAAGTTTTATGTCGAAAAAGAACTTCATATCTTTCAGTTCAATTATTGCATCAGAAAGGAAGTGTATGCCTTTGAAATTGAAATAGATTGTAAAATCTCCTGCTTTCTTCTTGTTTGATTCTAAAGAATCAATAAACGCGAATCTGGCGTTATTTATTCTAAAATGCTTTATTATAATATCCAAATCTATTGGAGCAGGAGGAATAGTGTCTAAACTTGGTTTAGCAATATAATCATAATTCCAGTTACCACCGTTATTTCTTAGTATTTTGATAATTGGATCGTTTATTTCTGCTGATTTAATAATAATTTTATTATTAAGAGTTGAAACAACATCTATTGATAAAAATAGTTGGGGGATATATACCAAAGTGTCCCCTTGTGTTAACAATCTAAACTCTGTTAATTCTATTCCTTTAAAAGGATTTAAGTATATATCTCCTAACTCGATTTTGGCAATAAGTTCTTTGTTAACTTCATTCAGAAGAGTATGAATAATAAAGCTACGGAAAAATTTAAATTGCAATAGAATTATTAAAAGTAAAATGAGTGATAAAAGAGACAGTAATGATATGAAGACAACTCGAAATATGTTTTTTATTAGCTTTTTAAGATTGAAGCCGTTAGAACTCCTTTTTATGATTTTATCTTTATTTGTTCCCGGCATCAAAATGTATTTAGTAAATTCATAAAAATATTACTGTAAGTATTAACAAAATTATAAAAAATCTTAATACTTACAAAATACTGTAATTTCGTAATTAAATCTTGATAATACCTTTAGCAATTTTATTGAGTGTTTCGGGATATAGGACATGTTCTTGCTCTAATACTCTTTCAGCAAGAGTTTCGACAGTATCATCAGGATAAACAGGAACCTCTCTTTGAGCAAGAATTCTGCCGTGATCATAATGTTCATCAACAAGATGAACCGTGGGTCCGCTTATTTTATCGCCTGCTTTGAGGACAGCTTCGTGGACGAATTTCCCATACATACCTTTACCACCGTATTTCGGTAGCAATGCAGGGTGAATGTTTAAAACCCTTCCTTTAAAATGATGTATGACTTCAGGGCTTAGTATTTTCATGTATCCAGCAAGAACAATGATATCTACATTATGTTTGTCAAAAGTTTCGATTATAGCTTTGTTGAATTCATTTTCGTTTGGGAATAGTTTATTACTAATGTGGTAAGCAGGAACTCCTTCTTTTTTTGCTCTGAGCATTGCTCCTGAATCGGAGTTGTTGCTGATTAAACAACAGGGTATAGCGTCAAGTTTTCCACTTTTGATAGCGTCTATAATTGCCTGCATATTGCTTCCATTATGCGAAGCTAAAAAGCCGAGAAACAGAGTGGACATATTAATCTCTTTCAATTATATAGGAATCTTTTGTATCTTTTATTTTATATCCTTGACTAATGATTTCATTCCTGATTTTATCTGCAAGATGCCAATTTTTATCTTTTTTTGCTAATAATCTTTTTTCTGCCAATTCTTTTATTTTTTCAGGAATAATCAATTCTTCATTAGAAGGTTCAATCTTCCAAATATTGAAAATACTATTAAGTTCAAAAAATAATTCAATTAATTTATCTTTTGTAATTTTATTTAGTTCTTGTGTTGGGTTATTATTGATAAAAGAAAATAAATTTGCTAATGCTTTAGGTGTGTGTAAGTCATTTGCTAATTCGTTGAAAATATTATAACTTAGTTCTTCGATATTTTGTTCTTTAGAACCGAAATTATCTAAATCAAAAAGGGAATGAATATAATCTTGAATTCTGAATCTTGCTTTTCTTGCTGCTTCGATGCCTGCAAAAGTGAAGTTATATTTTGAACCATAATGTGCAGATAGCATTGCATATCTAATGTCAAGGGGATCAATATTTTTGTTTAATAGATCTCTTAGAGTAAAGAAATTGCCAAGAGATTTGCTCATCTTTTGACCTTCGACTTCGAGAAATTCGTTATGGCACCAAAAAATTGTGGGGTCAATTCCATAGCCGGAATGGCTTTGAGCAATTTCGTCTTCGTGGTGAGGAAATTTTAAATCGACTCCACCGGTATGTATATCAAAAGGAAGACCTAATAGCTTTGCTTCCATAACAGAGCATTCAATATGCCATCCTGGCCTTCCGGGGTAATTTATTCCATTTATTTCAAAATCCCAGTATATTTCTCCTTCTTTTTTTGCTTTCCATAATGCAAAATCATTAGCTTGTTCTTTTTCGTATTGGTCGCTATCAATTCTTGCTCCAGCTATAAAATTATCGAAATCTATCTGGAAAAGTCTGCCATATTGATGTTCTTTCATCCATTCTTTTAAATTGAAATAAATTGATCCTTCCGAGATGTAAGCAAAGTTGTTTTCGAGAATTTTGAGTATTAATTCTTGCATATCTATTATATAGTCGGTGGCTTTAGGCATTGCATAAAAATGATTTAGCTCAATTCCTAATTTTGTAATGTCCTCGAGGAATGCATCTGTATAGAATTCAGTAAATTTTCTTAAATTGTACCAAGGATCATCTTTTTGAATTCCCATTGCTTCGAGCCAATCACTACTACCTAACGCACTTCCTTTTAATGTTTTATCATCAATATTTGTAATATTCATAACCCATTTGACATTGTATTTGCCGACCGTTCTTAAGACTCTTTGCAGTAAATCAGCAAATAAAAAAGCGCGCATATTGCCAATATGGGCATAGTTGTAGACTGTTGGACCGCAAGAATACATCCTAACAGTATTAGATTCAATAGGGTGAAAAATTTCAACTTTCCTCGACAAACTATTGTATAGTTTAATTTCTATTTTCATAAAATTTTCTAATTTTTTTAAAAATAAATATAAAAAAGGAAAAAAAACATAATTATTGTAATTTTGAATATTTTTATTTTGAATATATGATTTCATTAAAAGAAATATATCTATATATAAATGGAATTTCAATTTTTGAGAATTTGAACTTTGATGTTCTAAAATCTCAAAAAATAGCTATAACTGGCCAATCGGGAATAGGTAAAAGCACCTTGCTTAGTCTGATGATGGGTCTGATTCAACCTGGTTCCGGAATAGTTGAGGTAAATAATCAAAAAATGACTGTAACGACAATAAATAAAATCCGTAGTCTAATTGCATGGCTTCCTCAAAATGTAAATATTCTTGGAAAAGGAAAAGTAGAAATGCTTTTTACTGAAATTTTTAATTATAAAATTAATCGTCGGGTAAAGCCCACAAATAAAAATATTATTGATTTACTTTACCAGTTAAATCTTAATAATGATATTCTTACTAATAATTTCGAAAGCCTATCGGGAGGCGAGAAGCAAAGGATTGGTATTATTATATGTCTTTTATTAAAAAGGCCTATTTTAATATTGGACGAACCCACTTCTGCGTTAGATGAATTGACAAAGCAAAAAGTTGCAGATTTGATATTTAATAAAAATGATTTAACGGTTGTTACTTGTTCCCATGATGCAGATTGGTTGAAAAGATGTGACCTGGTGTACAAAATTGAGAATAAAAAAATAATTAGGACTGAGGTTTAATAGGGGAGGCTAAACTTGTTCCGGGAGAGTACTTAAAAGTGATTCCAAATCTTATTGATGATGTTTTCCATAAAGATTCTTTTAGAAAAGAATTAAATTGGTATGAGAATGATATTTCCGGTGAGATGAGAAAAGTGTTTGAGTTTTCAAGAGGAAAATCATAGGATAAACCAGCGTAAGAAAAGACTAAAAAGCTTTGATTGCTTTGAATGCTACCGGTTTTTTCGTTTCTGATACGAAGACCGTTTTCAAATGTTCCATAATTCTCTGGAACAAGAAGAGTTTCAACTTGATAAAAATTCTTGCCAACTAAAAGCCCGAATTCTAATCCAGCAAAAACGTTCAAGCCGTATATTATTTGATAATTAATATTTGGGATAATCAATAAATTGAGGAATTTTCCTTCTAAATTATGGCCGATGGTTGCCAATTCAAGCTTTTCATTTATTAAAATGTATTGATTTTCTGTTGCGGTAAGCTTTCCATATAGTGATTCAATTCCTACTCTAATTCCTGCTGATAAGCGATTTAAAAAAGAATATTCATAGGATAAATATGCTGAGAAAGCATTGCCATAGCCATCTTCGAAATGTGGACAACAGTTTGGCACATTTGGTAATTGATAGAAATCAGCTTTATGTGCGTTGTAAATATAGCTTAAGTTTAAAGCAAATTTGTGTATTTTTCCGCTATAAATACTACTTATTTGTGAATAAGATTGTGAATATATGAGGAGAAGAAATATTAATAGTTTTGCAAATTTCATTTTAAACAAAAGGGCGAACCTCAGCTCGCCCTTATGTATTTTTTGTTTCATTATACTTTTGAATAGAATTAGACCCAACCACGCATTTTAACGGCTTCGGCAACTCTTGATACCGAAATCATATATGCTGCATCACGCATATAAATATTACGGGTGTGTGCCAAATCTGAAACTGCATGATAGGCGTTTGTCATTTTGGAATCTAATTTTTCGAGAACTTCAGCTTTTTCCCAGAAGTAATTCATATTGCATTGCACTTGTTCGAAATAAGAACAAGTAACGCCGCCTGCATTTGCTAAAAAGTCTGGTATTAACCATATACCTTTTTCTTTGATAACGGTATCAGCATCAGGCGTTGTAGGACCATTAGCACCTTCGGCGATTAACTTAACGGATTGAGCGATTTTATTAACGGTGTTAGCATTTATTTGGTTTTCTAAAGCTGCAGGGACTAATATATCAACCTCTTGTTCGATCCATGCGTCACCTGGTAATATTTCGTATCCTAAATCAAGAGCTTTAGCTCTATCAATTTCACCGAATCTGTTGGTAATCTCTAAAAGTTTATTAAGCTCAATACCATCTTTTTTGCGGTAGGTAAATGATTTTTGTTCTTTTTGATCCCAGCAGGAAACTGCGATGGCTTTACCACCATATTGAGTATAAAGGTCAATAGCGTACTGTGAAACATTTCCGAAACCTTGGAAAGAAGCTGAGGTTTTTGTAATATCAATACCCAATTCTTTTAGCGCTTCTCTGACAGTGTACATTACACCGTATCCAGTAGCTTCGGTTCTACCCAAAGACCCACCGAGTCCTAAAGGTTTACCGGTAATAAGTCCAGGGAATTTCATACCAGTAATTTTTTCATATTCGTCAAGCATCCATAACATATGCTGTCCACTTGTCATAACATCAGGGGCAGGGACGTCCTGAATAGGACCGATGTTCCTTGCGAGTTGTCGTACCCAACCACGGCAGATAGCTTCTTGCTCTCTCATTGAAAGGTTATGAGGATCGCAAATAACTCCACCTTTGCCTCCACCGAGAGGTATATCTACAACAGCAGTTTTCCAAGTCATCCACATAGATAATGCCCTTACAGTATCTATTGTTTCTTGTGGGTGAAAACGAATGCCACCTTTGCAGGGTCCACGTGCATCATTATGTTGAACTCTAAAGCCACGAAAAACTTTGTAGCTACCATCATCCATTCTAATAGGTATATTAAAGTGATATTCACGCTCCGGATTTCTCAATAAGTCGCGTGTTGCTTGGTCCAAACCTAACTTCTCGGCTACTGCGTCGAACTGTTGCTGTGCCATCCTAAACGGATTGAAAGATTCACTTGCCATTTCTAAACTCCATTATTTTTGAATTTGAATTATATAATATTTTTAATTAAAAGAACATATGAAAATACAAAATTACAAAAAAATAATAAATTAACTATGAACAATATTTTAATTAATTTAATATGTGTTTTTTGAGAAAAGTAATTTATAACAATCAGAATTTTTAAATTATTAGTAATATTTTAATATAGAAATTTTAATAATAAAGTGAATATTGACTTTAAAATAAAGGTTTGTAGAAAATATTAATTCACCTGAAGGTCATAATAACCTCCAGGTGAATTAGTTAGGTTCAGATAATTTTAATGTATAATAATTATTTTTCTTGAGATTGTAATTCCGTTTTGAGTAATAAAAGCAACATAAATTCCCGATTGTAGCTTATTACCATCAATAGAATAAATGTATTTGCCTTCATCTTGGTACTCTTCTTTAAGAATTTGTGTGTCATTTCCTAAAATTGAAGATATACCAATTTTTACAATTCCGCTATTATACAGCGTGTAGAATAAGTTCGTTGAATGGTCGAATGGATTGGGGGCAATATTCATTTGAATTATATCCGGTTCGTATTTTTTATCAAATATTGATGTATTAAGACAAGTATCGCATTTAAATTTGATAACTTTTGTAAGAATTGTGGTATCCTGTGGAGCATATATTAATCTTATGAATTTTTCTGTTCCAAGAGGACATTTATCTATTTTAAAGTATATAATGCAACATTCATCTTCGCTAATTTCCTCGCTAAGTTTTTTGTAGACAGAATCTAAAAGTTTCGCATTATTTACATCATATACTTTTCCTTTAGATGCATCAGCTATTAAACCCATTTTTTTACGACCTTCTATATCTTCCGGTTCGTTACTGAGACCAAGAGCAACAATATATATAGGAATATTCTTTTTTTGGATTATATCAAGGAAGGATGGATCCCAATCAGGTGGGTAAGTATTAGCTCCATCACTAAGAACTACAAGAGTACGTATGGGATTGGAATTAAGAGATACTTTGTTAATAGCTTGAAGGACAGCTCCATAAAATTGTGTTTTAGATTCAGGATTTAAGTTATTGATCGCTTGTTTTAATAAATTTTTGTTATTCGTCCAATCTTGGTCTAATCGAACGTCGTTTGAAAAGGACATAACAAAAGCTGAATCTTTGCCTTGTAAATTATCTATGAAACTGTTTATTGCACTTTTTGATGCTTCCATCCTTATTGTAGGATCAGATTCGCTAATGGGCAATGCCATACTCCCAGATCTATCCATAAGTAAGCCAATTGAAATAGCACCAGTTCGGGTATTGCAAACAATTGAGTCTATATCGCATCTAAATTTACCATCTTCAACTATACCGATTTGGTTGGGATTAATATTTTTGAGGAGGTTCTTTTGCCCAGAAATTGAATTAGTATCTTTTGCAAATATTGCAGCCCATAATTTTATTCCAATGTAGATTCCATCTTTGCAAATAGACTCAATTTTGCAGATATCGATTATTCCTGTGCTGTCTCCTATTTTCTCAATTCTAACCTTTAAAGAACCACAATTATCTTCATATCTTGGTATAACACGTTCTTGCAAGATGTTATAATTTGAATCAATAATTTGAAATTCAAATGGTTTTCCGGTTCCCATTTTTTCAATTCTATATCTATGTGCCATCATATCTATACCAGAATTTGGTAATGGTTCTCCATCAATTCTGAAACCTTTGTGTTTTCTAAAACTCATTTGAATTGTAGGCAGAGGTATTTCAGTTGGATCTCCAACCCAAATAGGTAAAGGCATTAAAAACAGCGGAGGCCACCGGAATGAATTTATTTCTTCCGGGGGAACATCATAAACATAAGCAGCATCTACGCCATGGCAATCTGTGAATTGAGGCCACATTGAATAGGTTCCCTCAATTGTAATTACGTATCTCACATTTGTATCTGTAACTGGAGATAAGTAAATTTTACCATCGGATGTTACATTGAGATCTGCAAATATTTCTCCTTTTAGTGAATAAGAAAGAAATAGCAGACCAATCAAAAGTAAGTAAAACTTTTTCATAAAAACATTCCAAAAGTTAATAAATTATTTAATTATATTGAACTTATAAATAGAATTAAAATTATTTGATTTTACTCTTAAAATATAGGAGCCAGCAGGATAATTTTCTAAATTAAAAGAAAAATACTTTAAGCCAGTTAATTCAATATCTTCATTAATTAAATTACTAATAATTCCTGATGAATTTATGATCTCCACTGATATTTTACAAGCATTGTTAACTTTTAGTGCTAAGTTTAAATTAGGGTTAGATAAAAAAACTGGATTTGGATAGATTACAACATTTTGAAAAGGTGTATTCGAGATATTATCTTCTTTCAAGGATGTAGTTATATTAATTATAGATTTTTGTAATAAATTTTTATACATAAAGTTTGTACGATTGCCAATAAAATACTCTCCTGTAATTTCAACTAAACCACTTTCATCTAAATTATTAACAGTTCCATTAAGGATGAATAAATCACCAGAATTTCTGAAATTAGATGAACTAAACCCTTCAATAATGGCTTCTCCTGGTTTAAGAATTGTCAATTTCAAGCTATCATATTTTTCAGCAATGGAAAACTGAACAGGTTCTTCAACAGATTTGGAAGGAAGTTATTTTTATTATAATTTATAACAACTTTGTATTTTCTGCAATACCAATTTTTTGTGTCAACTGAGGTGCCAAAACCTAAAGAAACAGATTTACCATTTTGTATATTAATAATGGGATGGTGATCGCCTGGATTTCCTGGGTTTAGCTTGTCATATTCCCTTATTCCTAAATTATTATCAAAGAGTCGAGGAGGTAAATTAGGATTGTCATCGCAAAAACTTGAAGGGGATGGGTCACAGAGAAATAAATGCCAATCGCCTTCACTGGCTTTAATGCTAAATTCATAAATTGTATGAGCTGAATCTTGTTTTAATGGTGAAATATCGAAACCAAATTTACCAGCTTCAACATAATTTGTATCATTAGAAACATCTTTACCATTTAAAAATACTTTTATTCCTTTTTCTATATTATGATAAACAAAAATTCCCCAGTGTTCTTTGCCTCCACCAGTGAACAACTCGAAAAGGTTATAACAATTTCTTTCATCTGGTTCGTGAGTCCCTAAAATCCAGTCATTTAAAATATATAATTTTCCATTGCAATATTCAGCATAAAGATTAGAATATTTTCCTATTGCTGGGTTACAATGTTGCCACTCTGTATTATTTTCGTCAATTTTAGTAAATTTGCCATCTATAGTATGAGATTTATTGCAGACATTTATCTTACCGTCATTACCTGGAATTCTAATAAAAGATGTATCTTTCACAAAATATCCAGTAAAAATATTTGGTTCGGTAACCATTCCGTGTATACCAGATAATGGTATATATCTTACATGTTTTCTTAAATTACTTCCGTTCTTGTTTAATTCCCCACCGTAAAGATAAGGTTCTTGGATAAGACCATAGCCATTTTCTTCACAGATCAATTGTGGTCCCACATTTCTAACAGGATCACACAAAGTAGGAAAGAAAAAAGCACCAGGTTTGACTTTAATGGCAAATTCATATAATGTGTGAGATTCTTCTTTTAGTAATGAAGAAGAAAATCCATATTTTCCATTTTTTACTATGTTGGTATCATCGGTAACGTCTACATTATTTCTAATTACCTTAATTCCTTTTTTAGTGCTATGATATACTCTGATTTCCCAATATTCTTCTCCTCCGCCTGTATAAAATTGAAATAAATTGTAACAACTGTTGCTATCAACTTCATTAGTTGCAAGGAACCAATCGTTCATCACATAAAGGATTGAATCGCAATAATCAAAATATAACCTCGAAAATCTTCCTTCTTGCGGAATAATATTTATCCATTCTTTTCTATTTTGATAAACTGAATCTGTAAAAAGACCATCTATTTTATGTAGTTTTGAACATTCGATTCCTTAATTTGGTGGATACCCTCCTGGAGGATTTTTAATAGGGTAGCTTGGGTTAATAGGTTTAGGATTAAAACCTGGATTTGGTTTATTACCAGAATTATCAGGATAGTTTGGATCTTCTCCGTAATTTGGGGGTTCTTCGTATATTGGCTCTGTATTTTCAACTAAGTTTATTGTTAATTGTCCTTGATAATCATCTTGTAAAATGATTTTTATTTGATGATTGCCGATAGAAATCTTATCTGGAATTTTCATTAATAGAAATTCCTTATTTTTTTCTATTATAAGATCTTTTCTACTAATATCGTCAAATAATAGATCAATTAATGATAATGAAAAATAGGCAGAGACTTTGGGCATTATTAAAAGTGTTGAATTTGGGGTCGGATTGTCAGGAATGGATAATAATTCAATTTCAACTGCTTTTAAATTATGTATAAGCAAAATAAAAAATAAAAAGAAAATGAAGCCTAATTGAGTTTTTTTCATAAACAACCTCTTTTTTTGTTCTTATTATTGTTTTAATAAAAAAATAATTTATTATTGTTAATTGTCTATATTAACAACATAAATTACTCATTTAGTTCAATATTTTTTATCTTGCA
>Ga0209381_1000494_pt1 | contig 93991 bp, 84 predicted proteins | sample DewCreD2012metaG_FD_184111 | JGI IMG/M metagenome (GOLD analysis project Ga0209381, IMG submission 184111) | Hot spring sediment bacterial and archeal communities from British Columbia, Canada, to study Microbial Dark Matter (Phase II) - Dewar... ... | reverse complement strand
ATATGCATAGTAACCCACTTTTTTACAATATATCGGCGACACTACCAAGCTTCGGATTTCGGCAGGCTAACTATTTGAAAACACGAAACCGCAACCCCAAATTTTGCCCAAAACTGATAATCTCCGGAGCCCTCATTATTCACGATCAGTTGATAATGCTGACCATCTTAATGTTTGGACAAACCGGTGCATGCTCAAAAACACCGTGATTCTTGGTTTGACCTTTGGTCCGGGTTTCAGTCGAAATATGCCAAAGCGTGAGTGGGGGCCTGGGGGCTTATGCCCCCAAAGTCACAGGCTTTGGAGAATAACTCGGGCTAGTCATTTGCAGAAGTTACGACGTCTGATAACCTCTCTTCGACGTTCCATGAGGTTCTTGAAAAGATTATAGTAAGATTCGCACATGCGTTGGCTGGTGTATGGATACACCGCCATCCTTGGTACGAGCTCATGATACCGCGCTATCATCTCGAGGAGCCGCGCCTCAAAATTATCCTCTGTGAAAGATAATCCAAATCCCCTGCAATACTCCGGAAGCGCCCCACTCTCCCGGTAAAGCAAAGGCAGCCCGCACAGAGCTCCCTCGATGTGATGCATGCCGGCTGGCTCATTTAGAGAGGCGGTCAAGTAAACGTGATGGGCTCTGATGATTTTGGCCAGTGCGGTTCCACTTCTGGGCGGGATGTGAACTGCGTTTCTAAAATTGAAACCCTCTGGGACGTTTCCCACAAAAGTGAATCCAAGCTTCTTACCCAGTTCACCATTTCCTAGGAGCTCGTCAAGGCGCGAGTATATGTCAAAGCCCTTCATATAGTGGCTGCTCCAGTGGTGTGTGATCATCCGAAGCCTGCCAGTCCCGTCCCAAGTTTGGTAGCCCATCGCATTGAAGATTCTTGTATCGGCGCCGTTGTAAATGACACTAAACTCTTTGTCTTCGAAACCGTGCTTTTCAAACAAACCCTTAAGCCAGTAACTGATAAACACCGTATGATCAGCATAGCGATTGGCCCTGAGGATTATGTCGTTCACTCCCTTTGTACCCTTACGTTCGTCGCACTCATTTATGCGGTGAACAACCAAAGTTTCCCAACTCTTCCGTGTAAGATACTGGATGATATCCTCATGCGAATAAGCACAGCTTTTCAAACCCTTGCGGGGCTCCGTCAGGACGATGATGTCAAGCGGGCCCCTCAAATCGAAAGATATATGCACATTTTTTTTCTGCAGGAACTCCGAGAGTGCGAGCCCGAACTGGTTCCCCCCGCCCCAGGGACCTCTTTGGAGCCTCATCCCGATACTAACTCTCACCGAAACACTCACAAAAAACTATTTTGGCGCAATGAACTGTCCCACAAAGGATCAGGCGTGTAACACCCAGTCAGCCTTCGACTCATGACGTACTTCGCACTTCAACTTCCCAATTCAGTCACCCCGATTAGCCATGAGAGCCCTCCTAGTCATCAGGTGGCTCCTCCATATATCTCTAATCCCAAACGGCCATCGGGCCATTTTTCCCGGGTGTCGAATTTGAATTACTGCAAGGCCCTTCTTTAACTCTGGAAAAAGACTTACCTGTATCCTGGACCGCCACACTCTCTTCCAATTGCGAATCGCCTCCTTCTCGGGAATCCGGTTGGCATCATCCAACAAAATCACGGTGCCCTCTTGTAGAAAAGGGGCGATTTGGTACAGAGGGGCCTCCCGTCCATAACGGAAGGCTGGAGGCCCGTCAATTAGAACCAAGTCCAGTCTGGCGCCGGGGGGCAGGCTCCTCAAGTATAGTGGGTCATAAGTCATGAATCTCTTCAATCTAAACAGATAAGGCTTAATAGGCGATAGAAGACATGTGACGTTCCCGGCGCCTTTTAGCTTCCTGAGTGTTTCTCGGTAATACTGAGTCGAATGTTCTATTGAATAGATTCTTCCTTGATCACTTCGACTTAGAATTCCAGAAATGAAAATCGTTGAAACTCCGCTACCAAACTCTATAACATTGGTAGCATTGCTGGCTTCGATTATCCTTCCCACAAACCTCAAAGTCCTCTCGGATAATGAGGAGTCTGTAATCATGTCTACTATCGTTTGGCTCAGAACAAAATCTGTTGATTCCTCGTATAATATCGTGAGATTGTGCTCATTCAATTCTGTATTGTGCAACTCTTACCTCAGTTGATTAGTAATTAAACTGCCCGGAAAAATACACTTTCTAAATATTTGTAAATTTCTCCAGTCATCTCGATATTATCTCTTGAATCATTGATTCAAGCCTCTCAACGTATTTCTGCCACGATAGGTGATCGACCACCGTCTGGCGAGCTCGAGCACCTATCCTATTTGAATAGTCAGGATCGGAAATCACCTCTGAGACAGCCCGCTCTAATTCTTCGATGTTTCCTGGCTTGACCAACTTGCAATTTACTCCGTCAACCAAATGATATCCTTCTCGAATGGCACCCACCGAACTCACCACTACTGGCTTGGCCATAGCCATGGCCTGTAAAAGGCTTGTGGTAGCCCCTGAGTAACAATTTTCTTTGACCGGCAGCACAACTGTCCTGGCCCTAGCCAGATGATAGAGCAATAGGCGAGGCGAGATGTTTGTCATTATTTTCAGGTTGGAAGGTGGTGGCCCTAAAAGAGCGGCCCTCTGCGGGGTGGTGATGAGAGACATGGAAAGATCTTTGCGACTTTCTGCGAGCTGATAGAGGAGCATGAAGTCTCTATGAGGATCGGCCCCCACCGATATTACATCCGACTCCCAGTGATCTTCGGGAAGAGGATGGAATACCTCTGGATCCACCCCGAATGGCATAAATTCCACCCTACTTCCGTTGTCCCCGAGCCAAGAGCGAAGTCGAGCGCACTCTTCAAACCCGTAGCAGACTATTTTCTCGGTTTTGAGAAGTGCACTTCTGTAAAGGCCCTTCATGAAGCTGTTCTTTAGCTTTTCTAACCGTTCAGGTAGACCGATGCTGACGTAGAGGATGGGGTTGTGTATTATCCCTGCCCACTTAAGGAGCACTAGGGGGATCCCTACCCGGTCCGTTGTGGAGATGATAGCCTTGGACTCCTTTAGATCTCGACGGGAAGCCCAAACAGTCCCAAATTCGCCACCATAGCCCCCAAGGGCTGTCCAAAGCCAATTGAGCCAAACCCAAGTCGTTTTACCCGATATTCTGTTCAGGTTGTGCCCTAACCTAAAGCCCTTCCCCTGGAAGTGCTCCAGACCATACAGCAAGAATTTGTCTGGACTTCCCCCCTTCTGATTCGATAACGCGATTCTCCTCCATGGCGAATCTTGATAAAGGTAAAACAGATCATAGCAATATCCAGTCGACCCCATGGGAACTATCTCATCATGTAAGTCTCAGCCCCATAAAGTTTATCAAATTGCCGTGTCAACCACTTTCCCAGCCTGCTAAACATCTTTGCTTTTGTTTTTGTTGACATGTAGTAAGACCAGAATAGAGGCCAAAATGTGAGAAAATTTGGATCTGTGATCCCGTTATACTTCCTTCCAATCTCGGCAATCTCGCGTTTCCGCTCCCATCCTCCGGTTTGGGTCTTAGCTCTTGGATACACACGGAAGATCCCTATCTCCTCAGGGGTCGCCAAAAAGCTGCCCAATTGGCTCATCCGTATTGCCAAATCCCAGTCCATAGCATACTGGAGGTTCTCATCCAAAAAACCAGCCCGAATCAAGGCGGAACGCCGGAAAAAAGACGCTTGTTGAAGGATATAGTATCGAGTTCGGAGAAGTTTTGGATCATATGGTCTAAAAGGGATCTGCTTCAACAAATTACCCGTGGTATCTACTTTCCTTCCGGCCCCATATATCAAAACAGCCCACGGGCTCTCAAGACTAGCTTGCGCTATTTTCCAAAAGGCAAGAGGTGCGTAGAGATCATCCGAATTAATCCAAGCCAACAGATCTCCCTTAGCCAGTCTAAAGCCTTTGTTTATGGCATGAGATTGCCCCCTGTCTCTCTCACTTGACCAGAAACTTATCCAGGACTCATATTTGCGTATAATATCCAGACTTGCATCCGTGCTGCCTCCGTCTATTATGATATATTCCAAGTTTGGGTATCCCTGCAATAATACCGAACGGATGGTCTCCTCCAGAAACTCCCCCTGATTGTACGAAGGGGTCACCACGGTTATCCGAGGTAAGGTTCTACCTTCCAGGGCTTTTGGGGGTTCTTGAGCCTGTACCGGACCCCACGGCCAGCCAGACTTTCCCGGCGGGGGCGGGGGTAAATCGATCACGGACTGGGTTTTCATGAATGATAACAGAGCTGATTAACTGCTTTTAACTGGCCAGTTTCACTCGGACGGCCCCGACCCCCTCAAGGACGAAGCCAAGGAAGGACTGAAGATCAACCGAAGCCAGCTGGGGCGATTCTCTTTCAGGAAAAGTTCTATTCCTTCAAATGAATAACCCATGGCAGAAACGATTTCGGGACCCAAAAACCTCAGATAATCCCAAGCCAGTTTCCAGAATCCAGGATCTTGAACATCCTTTTCCCAAGCATCAAGACTTGAGACAACTGGCTTGCCCTCGAGGTAAACCTTGCCCTGATCACCCAGGGGCCAATGCGGGAGGTTTGCCTTTCCATATTCTACCATGGATGGTTCGAACTCAATGCCTAGCTTACAGCATAGGCCCACAAGTGTTTCTCCTGGTGAGCTCACCAGCCGTTCATAGTTGACCACTATGGATTTGTCCCCCAAGACTCTTAACCCTTCCAACAACATCTTGGGAGCATCCAATAGATCAATTCTATGGTCTGAGAGCCTTTTCCCATGGTTTCGCACAAAGTAGGAGTAGGATGAAGCCAATACGGCTATGGGATTCCGGAAAAGTATGATGAAATGAGCTCTCGGGAAAACCTCCAACAAATTTCTAACTATGAGGTAATATCTTGGTGTCTTGTCGAGAAAAAACTTCTTTTCAGTACGAGACAAGGCCCTCCCGTATAGTCTCAAGCCAAACTCACGAAGCGCATGGGTGTACACGGCCTTGCCCCCGTCGAGCCCTTCAAGGAACAGGTTTGTGGCTGCCTTGGCCAAGCGGGCATTGTAACAAGCCCAATGACCGTCATCCCGAAGTGCAAACAGGGGGTAGAGCATCACCCATGGTTCCGCAGTGGTGTGAATCTGAGAGTGACTTCCTAACATCCTCTGGAGAAGGGTCGAGCCAGCCCGAGGTTGAGAGATGAGAAATATGATGCCGTCGTCTTCAACCATTGCCTCACTCCACACCCTGAAGGTTGAAACCACCAGTGTCTTCTCCCTCGAGAAGCCTCCATCTGTGTTTCAAGGCTATGAGTCCTCGGCTGTTGTCCATTGCTGTTCCGCTTTTGTAAACGTCTCTGGATGCCACCTCAAAGGAGATCACCCCCTCCAGACGAACTATCCAATCAAGATTGGCCCTGGCCACATGAACACTCATGGCGTAGGTGCCACCGAGCAAAGGCAGATCTTGGATGTACAACTCAATTGCACCATCTCCCTCCAGGCTCTCGATATAATATCCACTTATGGGCATGGTGCTCAGACGAGCCACCTCGACTCCAAACTGATCCTTAATGGAGACCACGAAAGCTGGACCGTGGATTCTTCGTCTGGCCGAAAAACTCACGCGCACCCTGAAGGAGTCTCCGGTCCCCAGCTCCAAAAGAGGATTACCGTGTGCGTCCAACAAAGAAACTGCTTTCACGAGGATGTCTGCACCTTCACCCCCTTTTTGGCCATCCAGGATCTTGGAATTTACCGTATAGACAGCCGGGGCACCTGAGGAAACCGTTGATCGCAAATACTCCTTCGTCACTGTGGCACTCGGTCCGTCCTGAACGAGTCTACCCTCATCGAGAAGCAGGCTGCGAGGACAAAGATGGTTGATGGCGGCCAAATTGTGGCTGACGAACAGGATCGTGCGACCTTCCCTGGTGGCTCCTTCCATTCTTCCCAAACACTTGCGCTGAAAGGCCGCATCCCCGACTGCTAGGACCTCGTCCACCATTAGGATGTCCGGCTCGAAGTGAGCGGCCACAGCGAAAGCGAGCCTCACATACATCCCGCTTGAATATCTCTTCACCGGCGTATCGATGAAGCGTTCCAATTCCGCAAAGGCCACGATCTCATCAAATTTCTTGATAATTTCCACACGACGCATCCCAATCATGGCCCCACTCAAGAATATGTTCTCCCTGCCTGTCAACTCAGGATGAAATCCCGTCCCGACCTCCAGGAGGGTCCCCATCCTACCTCGTACCTCTGCGTAGCCCTCGGTTGGGGCGGTGATTCTGGCCAATACCTTGAGAAGGGTGCTCTTCCCTGCTCCGTTCCGGCCAATGATCCCGACCACCTCTCCCTCTTTTACCTCGAAGGACACCTCCCGAATAGCCCAGATCGTTTGGTCGCCATGAGCTCTTGTACCCGAGATAGCCCTTATCTTGGGCCATAAAATCTTCCTCCTCCCGAACGGGCTGTGTATCATTCCTAGCCTTCCAAGCCGGTACAACTTCCCAAGGTTGTGCACTCGAATGGCAGTGATCGGCATTCTCAGAGCAGGTCCACCACTGTTTGATCTGTTCGCCGAAAAACTAATGCGCCCACGACCAGCGCCACCATCACCAAGGAACCGGCAATCAGATGGCTCGACGCTGGCACTCGGCCGGTGTCCAGAAGACACCAACGAAACCCCTCTATTACCGGTACCATAGGGTTCAGAGAATAAAGCCAGCGCCACCCATGTGGCACAAGACCGCTCGGATAAATAACTGGAGACAGAAAAAGCCACGCCTGCATAAGGTAGCCCACCGCAAAGCTCACATCTCGGAACCTCACGGACAGGCTTGCCAGCCAAAGTCCAGTGGCAAGGGACGTTGCGGCAGCCATTATCACGTAAACAGGCAAAACAAAAACATTTGCCGTTGGATAAACTCGGTACCACAGCATCAGCCCTGTGAAGGCAAGGAGGGAAACGGCCATTTCAATGAGTCCGGCAATGACCACTGCCATCGGCAATACCAACCTGGGAAAGTAAACCTTTGATATCACACCCAGGTGACTCACTAGGCTGTTGGCAGAACCACTTGTGGAGCTAGAGAAGAATTGCCATGGCACCAAGGCCGCAAAGGCAAACAGAGGATACGGGAGCCCCTCAGAGGGGATACGGGCCACGCTCCCGAAAACGAAGGTGAAGATGAGCAGCGTCACCATAGGTCTGATCACCAACCAAAGGGGCCCTAGTGCCATTTGTCTATAGCGACCCTTGAGATCACGCCATACCAAGAAGTAAAGGAGCTCCCGATAATCCCATAGCTCGCGGAGGCCGAGAGAGACCCAACGCCGGGAAGGTCTGATTACCGTCACATTCTCGGACATGGATCCCCCTCTTTATCGGATATGGGTTGAAATGTCGGCACCAATTGGATCCAACGCAGCGGCCTGGACAGGGCTGAGACAGGGCTATTATCAACTTGCCCCATGTCTTCTTTTCTCAAGGAACAAAGTAGAGACCCGCCCCTTTTGTCGTGGAAAGTCAGGGGCTTTCTCCTCTGAGGTCCAATGTTGCAGCTCCTCTTTAAAGTACTTCTCGGGTCCCAGGCCAAGGAGTGTCTCGTATAGATTGAGTGGGACGTGATGGCGGTGTCTCTCACGCAACTCTTCGACTCTCCTGTAGGATTCCTTGGCAAGCAGTTCGTCACCCAGGCCACTGTACACTAGCGCCAAGAGGTAATGACCAGTCAAAAACTGCGGCTCCAGGTCAATGGCTCTTGCAGCAGCATTCCTGGCCTCCTCGAGATGTCCACTTCTCAGCTCCTCCAGCGAAAGCCTGGCTAAGTAATGCACGTTGAAAGGACTCATTTCCACAGCCTTTCTGTAAGCCGCAAGCGAGGCCTCGGCCACCTCCACTCCACCAATACCACGTAGGCTCACATACCTGAAAAACTGCCCTAGCTGAAAGACAAGCTGAGGGTCCAAACGATTGAGATAGGCTGCTGTCTCGAACTCCTCCTCAGCTTCCCTCAAAAGCCCAAGTTCCCCCGTCTCCTCGAACCTCTGCATCAGGAGGTCCCCCAGTGTCTTGTGAAAATACGCCTGCGAGGGATTGATGCGGATGGCATCTCTAACCAATTGCTCGGGAGCCTCGGCTCCTCTTTGGCCAAGCGCTTCCTCAGCCTTCCTTAAGACCAAGTCTCCCACAAAGATCCGGAGGGAAAAGTGCGGCCAAAATACCAAAACCAGGAAAATGGCCGCCAAAACTCTGACCGTCTTTGAAATGCGCAATCCTCCGGCTGTAGATGTTTGATCCGAGGCCTGGTTTTTCTGTTTTTCCCCCCCTGGGTGACGCCAGTAGAAACCCACAACACCTGCGGCTAGCACCGCAAGGAAAACGCTGGGGGGCGAATCCAGTGTCTCGTGGAAAAAGGCCTGTGACAGGATGGCCACCAAAACCAAAAAGGCCCCCATCACATGACACCTGGCAGCCCCTCGCCCAGGTCCCTCGCAAGTAAGGTCCTTGTGGCCTTTCCAGCGTGAATCTCCAAGCAGCAACCAGATTCTTCTGAAGAGAACCAGCAAGAATGCGAGCAGAAACGCGGCACCTGGAAGCCCGATTTCCGCTGCGACCTGGAGGTAGGAGTTATGGGCATCTCGGTACACCCTCCCGTAGCGCCCCATCTCTCGGTCTATGGGGAATCTGTATCGTTGGGCGCTGTACTCGAAGTTCCCAATGCCTACCCCCATGAGGGGATGGTCCCGAATCATGTGAAGGGTCTGCTCCCATATTTTGAGCCTGTCGAAGGCGTAAGGGTCCTTGCTCACCCCCTTTGCCAAGCGATCTCTGGCTGGGTTGGGGATCAGGATCAAAGCCGCTATTACGATAGCGGTCCCCGGGATAACCCAGCGGGTCTTGCGGGTTGTGGCCCAAAGAAAGGCCGCCCCCACAACAACGACTCCACCCAAGGCGCTTCTGGACTCTGTACACCAGATGCCGCCAAGCAGTGCTCCCAAAGCCACAAAGCACAACCACCTCCTCCACCTTGGTCCACCGGGCGCCCTCAAAAGCCCCAGGGCCAAGCCAAATGAACCCAGAAAGAAGCTGGCCGCAAAGTTTGGGTTGAAAAAGGTGCTGGCACAGCGGCTTTGGCCCAAAGCCAACCTCTGGTAAATGGCGTGGATGGCATAGACGAATGCCACCAGGACAGCCGCGTTGAGAATTACCCCGATTTCCCTCTCCCCCCGGCGCATCATCAGAAAAAAGAACAGCCCGCTGAATAGGAGCACGTCCACAATCTCCAACCTTGAGGAAAGCTCGTAACCGGAGGTGAGCCACGAGAGCAGGCACACGCCGATGAAAAGGGCGATAAGAAAATTCATACCGCGCCACGACCTCCCGCCTAAGGCGCCAGCTCGAGAACATAGAAGGCCGCAGGACAGAGACACTGTGAGAAGACCTTGCCTCAAGGCTGTGGCCCAGGGCTCGTTGCCTCCCCCCCCGATTGGGCAAAATGCAAAAGCCCCTGCGACCATGGCAAAGGCCAACCACTCCACCGAGGTTAAAGGTGAGGAAAGCTCAAAGTCCTTCACGGGGAATCACAGAAATGCAAGACGGTTACCTATGGTATTCCCTTCCAGGAGTGCGAATTGGTATTCGATTGAGGGCGAGGGCAGCTAACCGCCCCCGCCCCGAGCTATACATCAGATCCCAAAATCGTCGCAATGTGGTGTATTTTTAGCATACTGTGCGCAGACCTCAGTTCCGCTGTCGCAACAGATTCCCATAGTGACAGCCTTGAACTGTGTTCCCTCACTTGAGGTAATGGCCAGTGTAAACTGGGCACATGCAGTAGGATCGTTCGCGTTGAAAGCCGCGCCCGTATAAGTGAAGGCGCTCCATTTAATCCCTCCCAGGGTGTCTGGGAAGGTCAGTCCATAGCTTCCAAGAGTCGTCTTCATTGCGTTCAGGTCTGCAAGAGCTTGGGGGTAACAACTGTTGTCACTGTCTGCCGCGAACTGGGTCAGAGCACTCCTGGCTGTCTCTAGGTTAGAGATGGCCGCTGCGATGGTTGCCTTCTTCTTGAAGCTTATGAAGTTGGGGATTGCGATGGCTGCCAGGATGCCTATGATGGCCACCACGATCATGAGCTCAATAAGCGTGAAACCTTTCTGTCCTCTTCTCATCTCTTCTCCTCCTTTGATGTTATTCTAGTTTTACCATCATGGTTGCATTTTTCTTTTCGGTTATCCGTCTTAAGACTTGAGCCTTCATCCCCCCTTTCCGTCTGACGTCCACAGACATTTTTACACGCAAAGCACATGCCAGGGTTACAGACGGATTCCTTTTTTGGGCTGATGAGACTCGGTTAACCCCTTTGAGCCTGTAGAACCTTGAATGATCGGAGGCACACGAGGAAAAAGGCTTCTCCTACCGGAGCTTGTCCCCTGTGGGATTTGTTCCTTGAAGTGCAGGCATGGCTATAGGCCGGGTGACCATTTGCGTCATGCATGGTGACGCATCCCGTCCAGCCCTTCCCCCGAGACCCACTGCATTTCCGTTCAGCCAAGCTGAACTGCCGCATCTGGGATTTCCGGCCCGAATTCCCTGATGCGCATCGAACCAGCCCCAACCCTACTGGACAACCCATTACACACTCTCGTAAGCATCAGTTTTTTCCGGGGGGCAGTTTGGCTAGACCCTCCCAGCAAGGAAAGTGTCGTCCCAAGCCTCCCGCCCATCTCGCAGAGCTCCCTTTTCCTCTTACAGGCCGAAATCAGCCGTGCACTGGGGGGTGTTTTTGGCGGCGATCGAACAGTCGGGACTGTCCACACAGCACACTCCCTTGGTGACCGCCTTTAGCTGGGTGACGTTGTCGGCGGCTGTGATGTGCAGGGTGTAAGATGTGCAATCAGTATTCCCACGGATATAGCCGTGGAAAGCCCCCCACTTCACAGCTGACATGGAGTCCGGGAAATATAGCCCGTAAATGGTAAGGGCTGAGCGAAACTCATCGTAACTCATTATGCTTGGAGGAAAGCACCAGTCATCCTGGGAAGCCGCGTAGCTAGTAAGAGAGAGCCTTGCATTCTCCAGATTGGCTATGGCGGCAGCGCAAATGGCTTTTTGCTTAAAACTTATGAAGTTCGGAATGGCCACGGCCGCCAGGATGCCTATGATGGCAACCACGATCATGAGCTCGATAAGGGTGAAGCCTCTTCGGTCAGGCATCATGGGCCTTCCCTGCCCTTGATCAGGAGTGCGTTGTTTCCCCCGTGGCACTGAGCTCCCCAAGGTAGCGGGCAAAAACTGGATCCTAGTGATTCTGCTTTCGTTCGCCGCTAGCCTTTCCCGGCCCCAATCTCATGACGCCAGCAACAAGCAATTAACATGCCTGCTTCATGCGTTTTCACGGGCAATATCTTAGGGTCAACAGAGACGGCCACAACTAATTAAGATACTATTTCAACCCTCTTCTTCCTCAGCCATCAGCTCTGAGACTTTGGAGACCAGTCTTACGGCAGCTCTCAGGGCAGCCTCGGCGTCCTGCATGAAATAAACCTGGCCAGGGGTCAGGTCTGGAAGGCCGTTGGGATATCTTGTAGGGATGTAATACCGGTCAAGCAGCACTGCATCTGGGAGAAGACTTTCCAATTCCTTCCTTATCGATAAATCGGGGAGAACTGTCAAGAGCCGCTGTATTGAGTGCCCCCAAGGCTCCTCTCCCGAGTTGTGCCAAAGTGCTTTTATGGCCTTCTCAGCGGCCTGTTGTGCAAGAAAGCATGAATGTGAAAAGAGATCGTTCTGGAAGAGTGTGTCAGCTGCCGCCAGGTCCTCCCGGGCCGTCTGGAGCCATCTTTTGGCCTCAAATGTTTGTTTTTCCCTGCTCATATATCACATGCCCTTCTGAAAGCGCTTTTTTTATGAAAGGCCGATCCATCATAGCTTCCAATTCCGCGGGGGTGTAAATGAAAAGCTCGATATCCCTGCCTGCAATGGCCTTGTAAAGCTCTTCCAGGATTCCCTCTGATCGCTCCAGATAGCGTTTCGGAGTCTCCTGGATCAAGATCAGATCCAGGTCGCTTTTTTTTGTTTGGGTCCCCCTGGCAAAGGAGCCAAAAAGGATGGCTTTTTTTATTTTGTGCTTTTGGAAAACCGGAGCGGCCAGTCTGGCAATTTGCTGAATTGCTGGAAGCTCCGCAAAACCCGCGGCTTCCAGATGGAGATCAGAAGGCAGCTTGTTGATTATTTCCTCGAGATTCTCCATGGCAACCCCACTGCTTCTTGAATCATACCCGAGTTTGCGGGCAGAAATGAAAACCTCCTTACCAAACCACGATTCCATGCTATCTCTGTTATCCAAGATTCTGCCTATACAAGTAAAGGGGCTATGGTGCCGTAAATTGGCACTTTGTGACAAAAAATGTCAGAAGACTGCCTTTTCATTTTCCATGCCCAGTTTCTCAAGCCTGTATCTGAATGACCGGAAACTTATCCCCAGCAGCTTGGCTGCCTCGGTTTTGACCCCGCCGGCTCTTTCCAAGGCCTTGAGAATAAACTCCCGCTCCTGTTCCTGAAGCCAATCCTCCAGATTGAAGCCATTACCCAGCATCTCTTCCTTGGGCTTTTCCCCGGCTTGCTCAACTTCCCCACCCTTCTTTTTGAAGCTGGCCAATTTCAGGCTCTCGGGCAGGATGAGCTTGGTTTGCTCCAAGGCCACCCCCCGCTGAATAATGTTTTCAAGCTCCCTCACGTTTCCCGGGAAGTGGTAGTTTTTCAAGACCTCCAGAGCATATGTGGACAGGCCCTCCACGCGCTTTCCCATCTCTTGGGCGTATTTTTCCAGGAAGTGCTCGGCCAAAAGGGGAATGTCCTCTTTTCTCTCCCTCAAGGGAGGCACGTGGATATGCACCACGTTGATCCGATAGTAGAGATCCTCCCGGAAACGCCCACGAATGACTTCCTCTTCCAGGTTCTTGTTGGTGGCGCAAATGAAGCGCACATCCACATGGATTGGCTCTGTGCCTCCGATGCGCTGAAAAGAGCGCTCCTGTACGACTCTGAGAAGCTTTACCTGAAGGTGGGGGGGCAGCTCCCCCACCTCGTCGAGGAAAACAGTGCCCTTGTCGGCCAGCTCCAGGAGACCCGGCTTGTTGGCCGTGGCTCCGGTAAAGGCTCCTTTTTGGTATCCGAAAAGCTCGCTCTCCAGAAGATTCTCAGGAATGCCTCCACAGTTGATGGTAACTATGGGCCCATCCTTGCGCTGGCTGTGGTCGTGTATGGCCAGGGCCACAAGCTCCTTGCCTGTCCCGCTCTCCCCCGTTATCAAGACATTGGTGGGGGTGGGGGCCACCCGGGGAATCAGCTCAAAGATGCGCTGCATGGCCGGGCTGAGGCCCAAGATCTCTCCAAACCTGCTCCTTTCTTTCAAAACTCCTGCTCTTTGCCTGCCAGCCCCCTCTTTGAGTCTCTTTTTGAGAGCCCCCCGCACCACCTCCTTCATCTCTTCCACATCAAAGGGCTTGGCCATGTAATCGAAGGCCCCGCCCTTCATGGCGTCCACCGCGGTTTCCGTGGAGGCATAAGCGGTTATGAGCACCACCCCCACATCCGGATCTTTCTCTTTGATCCTGTTGAGCACCTCGATACCGCTCATCCTGGGCATCTTGAGGTCTGTTATCACGAGGTCGAATCTTTCCTTCCCCAATCTCACAAGAGCCTCTTCCCCGCTCTGGGCGGTCTGCACCCGATACCCTTCTTTTTGAAGAAGGATCCCCAGAAACTCCCTCATACCCTCTTCGTCGTCCACAACCAGAATTCTGGCTGGAGAGGGCTCGGAAGCTGTTCGGGAATCCACAGGGTCAGTGGTCTCTAGAAAAGATCCCGCCATGGTTCCCCTCTCTGTTTGGATCCGAGGTTATCCTGTTCCCAAGAAGAATTCATCAAAAAAAGGCCGGCCCAAATATCCTCACAAAAGGGTACTTTCTGCCCTTGGTGTAGGCCCAATTTAAAGATTGCAGGAAAACTTTATGCTCTTCAGTCGTAATTAGTCCTGGTTGGTCGCGGGGCTGATGGCCTACCTTCAGTCACTTTCCGCCCAAAAGACAGTGCTTCCAGCTGGATGCCTCAAGCCCCCAAGCCCCTAACCCGCATTATTCACGATCAGTGGATAATGCGGGCTATCTTAATGGGATAATTGGATAAACTGGCGCATACTCAAAAGCACCCTGCCTTTCGGTTTCAGATTCGGTTCTGCTTTGAGTCAGAACATCTCGAAGTGCACCGGGGGTTTGGGGGCGTAGCCCCCAAAGTTACGGGCTTTGGAGAATAATCCGGGCTAGAGGGCTTTGGCCTGCATCCACTCAAACCAGGGCAGAATCTGGAATCTAAAGGAAAGCTCTTTTTTTGAGCAAGGAGCGGCTTGTCATGACATATCATCAAGACAGCCTGGATTATCCACCGATCGTGGGTACTTGGGGCCGGTTTTCCAAGCTATAGACCATGCGGCCGGCCACCATGGTGTGGACCACCCGGCCTTTTAGGGTCCAGCCTTTGAAGGGAGTGTTTTTACCCTTGGAGAAAAACCCTGTTGGATCCACTTTCCAGGTTCTCTCCAGATCCACTATGGCCAGGTCTGCAGGGCTTCCAGGGGAGAGGGTCCCGGCTTTAAGCCCCAGTATTCGAGCCGGGTTACAGGAGAGCTTTCTAACCCACTCCTTGAGGTCCATGACCCCGCGCTCCACCAGCATCAGGGTGAGCCCTACCAGTGTCTCCAGTCCCGATATGCCAAAGGCCGCAAGCTCATATTCCACATCTTTGTCCACCCTGGCATGGGGGGCGTGGTCCGTGGCGATCACGTCTATGGTGCCGTCCCCAAGGGCCTGCTGGAGGGCTTCCACATCCTGCCTGCTTCTCAAGGGTGGGTTCACCTTGGTGTCCGGATCCCACTGGCGCACCGCGTCGTGAGTCAGAATCAGGTGATGCGGAGTGGCCTCTGCCGTGACCCTTACCCCCCTGGCCTTGGCCTCCCTGATGAGCCTCACCGAGCCCGCGGTGCTCACATGGGCTATGTGCAGGTGGCAGCCGGTCCACTCGGCCAGAAGAAGATCTCTGGCCACCATAGCCTCCTCGGCCACTGCCGGCATTCCTCTTAGCCCCAGCTCCAAGGAGACCTCCCCCTCGTTCATGGCCCCATGGCCTGCTAGGTTAGGCTCCTCGCAATGGGAGATGACCGGAAGCCCGAAGCCTCGGGCGTACTCCATGGCCCTTCTCATGACCAGGGCGTTGCTCACAGGCTTGCCGTCATCGGAGAGAGCCACAGCTCCCGCTGATTTGAGCTCCCCTATCTCAGAGAGAGCCTCCCCCTTGAGCCCCTTTGTGATGGCCCCCACAGGGTATACCCTCACATGCCCCTGTTCTTTTGCCTTGCGCAGCAGGAACTCTGCCACTGCCCCGTGATCCACCGCTGGCTCTGTGTTGGGCATACAGGCCAGGGAGGTCACCCCCGAGGCAGCAGCCGCCATTGTTCCAGTTCGGATGGTCTCCTTGTATTCCTGCCCGGGTTCCCTCAGGTGCACGTGCATGTCCACAAGGCCCGGCACCACCACCATGCCCTTGGCATCCAGCACTCCAGAGTCCTTTCCAGCCTCGGGAAAGGGGCTCCCGGCCCGGCAGATGCTCTCCACCACCCCGTCCTTTATCCAGATGTCGGCCGGCCCGTCCATCCCCTGAGAGGGATCCACCAACCTACCGCCTTTAATGCAGATCCTCACCCCGGCTCCCTCCTGCCAGCAAGTAAAGGACAGCCATGCGCACCGCCACACCGTTGGTCACCTGGTCCAGGATTACCGAGCTGGGCCCGTCGGCCACATCCGGGGATATCTCCACCCCACGGTTCATGGGCCCTGGATGCATTACGAGGGCGTTGGGAGCAGCCTCTTCCAACACCATCCTGGAGAGCCCGAAGAAACGTGAGTATTCCCGCTCGGAAGGGAAAAAGGCCCCCTGCAGGCGCTCCCTCTGAATTCTCAAGGCCATCACCACGTCCGCCCCTCTTATGCCCTCCGTGAGATCGTGACTGACCTCCACGCCCAGAGTCTCTATGCCTCTGGGGATCAGGGTTGGGGGGGCCACCACCCTCACACGGGCCCCCAACTTGGTGAACCCGTAAATGTTGGACCTGGCAACCCGGCTGTGGGCTATGTCCCCGACTATGGCCAGAAGCAAACCACGAAGCTCTCCCTTTCTCTCCCTAACGGTCATCATGTCCAAAAGGGCCTGGGTGGGATGTTCCCGAAAACCGTCTCCAGCGTTTATGACTGAGGCTTTCATGGCCTTGGCCAGCATATTGGGAGCCCCTGCAGCGCTGTGGCGAAGTATCAGAATGTCGGGCTCCATGGCCTGGAGGTTGAGAGCTGTGTCCAAGAGGGTCTCACCCTTGACCACGCTGCTTGTGGAAACAGAGATGTTGATGGTGTCGGCGCTTAGCCTCTTGGCGGCTATCTCGAAGGAGGTCCTGGTGCGGGTGCTGGCCTCGTAGAAAAGGGTTATAACGGTCTTGCCCCTTAAGGTGGGCACCTTTTTTATCTCCCTGGTGGAGATCTCCTTGAAGGACTCGGCAGTATCCAGGATGAGCTGGATCTCCTGGGCCGCGAGATCCTTTATGCCCAGCAGATCCTTCTTCTGCCAAACAGCCGGAATTGCACCCTGGCTCACTGCTCCCCCCTCCAGCCCGGAGCCACCAGCAGCACCTCATCCTTTTGGCCCGCCTCCTGCATGTGAACCACAACGGACTCCTCTTTTGTGGTGGCCACCTCCATCCCCACGTAGTCAGCCCGTATTGGAAGTTCTCTGTGGCCCCTGTCCACCAACACAGCCAGCTCCACCATGGCAGGCCTCCCAAAGTCCATCAAGGCGTCCAAAGCGGCCCTGGTGGTCCGGCCTGTAAAAAGTACATCGTCCACAAGAACGATCTTTCTCTCATCCACCGAGAAGCCTATCTCTGTTCGTTTGACCAGGGGGTTGGGCCTACCCCTGGAAAGATCATCCCTGTACAGAGTCACATCTATGACACCTGTTGCCACAGGAAAACCTTCTATGGATTGCATCTCTTTGGCCAATCTTTTGGCCAAGTAGATCCCATTGGTTCGTATGCCCACAAGGGCCAGGTCCCCAGCGCCCGGGTGTTTCTCCGCCATCTGGCTGGCCATCCTGCGAAGCACACGTTTCATTCCCGAACCATCCAGTATGAGCCTGGCCTGCGAGGAATCACTGCTCACAGTGGGGATCCCTCCCTTTGGGAAACGCGGGCCCCTAAAGGGGCTCCTTCTTCTCTGCTCTGATCAGGGGAAAGAGGCAAGACTTGCCCAAGCTGGGAGATTAGTACCACAGCCACCTTGAACCGTCAACTGTGCTAAAAAAAACCATCCCTCTCGACCAACCCGGATAATTCTCCAAGGCCTCTGACTTTGGGGGCTGCTCCCCCAAGCCCCGGGCACACTTCCAGATGCTCTGAATCAAATCCGGGCAAAACCTGAAACCAAAAATCAGGTTGCTTTTGAGAAAGACCTTTTCCAGCGCGGCCTGCTTCGGCCTCGCTTCCCGAAACCTATTGGGGGAAAAGTCAAGGCTCCGCCCGATAAAAACCAGCCTTTTTCAGGCTAAGTTTTTGACATAGTTCATATTTTTTGACTGCCAGGTCTTTCACTTCTTACAGACCCGGGGACCTCCCAGGGCTGGGGTGGCTTCTATGCTTCGAGCTCCCAGAGGCCCTGGGAAGTTTCCTGCATGGGCCAATTAGCAAGAAAGATGCCCAACAGTCAAGGGGTTGGATTAAAGTCTTGTTATTCCAATGTGATGGCAGCACAAAAAGTGTGCCCAAACCGCCTGAAGAAGCAATTTTATGGGACCCCCCCCAAAAAGCTGCGGGGCTGCCTTAAATTGGAGGGCATAGCCCGCATTATCTAGCCCGCATTGTTCACGATCAGTGAATAATGTGGGCTATCTTTATGATATATTTGGACGAACTAGTCCATACTCAAAAGCACCCTGCCTTTCGGTTTCAGCTTTGGTCGTGCTTTGAGTCAGAACATCTCGAAGTGTACCGGGGGTTTGGGGGCGTAGCCCCCAAAGTCACGGGCTTTGGAGAATAATCCGGGCTAGAATCAGTGGATAATGCAGGCTATGTTGATGATATGTTAGGGCAAACCGGTCCATGCTCAAGAACACCCTTGTTCTCGGTTTCAGCTCTGGCCCTGGTTTGAGTCAGAGTGTGCCATATCATGCCAAGGGGCTTGGGGGCGCTGCCCCCAAGCCACAGACTTCGAAGAACTGTCCTCGCTAGTGGATTATTTTTCCTATGCGGCCCCAGCGTATGCCGTGGTTGGAGCTGTCCCAGGAATAATAAATAAGAAATGCCTTGCCTTTTACCTCCCCTATGTGCACGAATCCCCAGTACCTGGAGTCTCGGCTGTTGTCCCGGTTGTCACCCATCACAAAGAGCTCATCTGGAGGCACCTTCACCGGCCCGAAATTGTCCCTAGGGTCCATGCTTTTGGGCAACACCCTGGGGTCTGTGTAAACACCGAAGGGGTCTTCCCATGCCTGGCCATTCACATAAACCCGTTTATCCTTGATTTCCACGGTGTCCCCCCCGACTCCCACCACCCTCTTTATGAAGTCTTTGGAGTTGTCCTCGGGGTAAACGAACACTATCACATCACCTCTTTGGGGTGTTGTGAAAGGAAGCAGCCTCACACGGGTATAAGGTATCCTGAACCCGTATATGAACCTGTTTACCAGGATATGATCTCCGATCTCCAGGGTTGGGATCATGGAGCCAGAGGGTATCTTAAAGGCTTGGACCACAAAGGTACGGATGACCAGGGCTATTGCAAGGGCTATAAGTATAGCCTCAGCGTACTCCCTGATGGCCCCTTTGCGTTTTTTCCCTTGGCGGACCTCCAGGGCCTGTTTCTCCCCTCTCCTTATCAGGGCCATCAGTTCCTCCCCACCCCATAGTAAACAAACCCCTTGTCCTTGACTCGCTCCGGGTCGTAGATGTTCTTGAGATCCACCAGCACAGGCTGGAGCAAAAGCTGCTTCATTCTGTCCAAGTCCAGGTTGCGAAACTGGTTCCACTCTGTGGCTATCACCAAGGCATGGCTGCCCTGAGCAGCATCGTAGGAATCCGAGCAAAAAACCACCTGCCCGTCCAAGACCCGGGAAGCGTTCTCCATGCCCACCGGATCGTAGGCTCTCAGGCTCCCCCCGCGCCTGAGTATTTCCTGTGCAATATACAAGGCCGGGGCCTCCCTTATGTCATCGGTGTTGGGTTTGAAGGTAAGCCCCAGGAGTGCCACGCTCTTTTCTTGAAGACCCCCCAAGGCCTCCTCGATCTTAGCCACCGCCCACTCCCTCTGCCTTTGATTCACACGAATGACAGCCTCCACGATCTCCAACTCCAGCCCCACCTCCCTCGCAGAGTGGGCCAAGGCCCTGGTGTCTTTTGGAAAACAGGAGCCTCCGAACCCAGGGCCCGGATGCAGGAACTTGGGGCCTATTCTTTGATCCAACCCCATGGCCCTGGCCACCTGGTAAACATCTGCTCCCAGCTTGTCGCAAAGAAGAGCCATCTCGTTGATAAAGGAAATCTTGGTGGCCAGAAAGGCATTGCTCGCGTACTTGATCATCTCTGAGGTTTGGATATTGGTGATCACAAAGGGAGCCTCGATCAAGTACAAGGGGCTGTACAAATCCCTCAAGATTGCCCTGGCCTCATCGCTTTCTGCGCCCACTATGACCCGGTTGGGCCTCATGAAATCCTCTACTGCAGAGCCTTCTCTTAGGAACTCTGGGTTGTTGGCCACATCAAAGTGGTAGGCACCTTTGCTTCTTTCCTTCACAATCCGTTCCACCCTCCGGGTGGTCCCTACAGGCACCGTGCTCTTGGTGACCACCAGCTTGTAACCGTTTAAGGCTTCGCCTATCTGGCCTGCCACCTCGTCCACTGCGCCCAGATCCACGCTGCCGTCTTCCTTGGAAGGGGTCCCCACGCAAATAAAGATCACAAGAGCGTTCTGGACGGCCTGGTAGAGATCCTCGGAGAAGGCCAGGCGCCCCTGCGCCATGTTTCTTTGAACCATCTCCTCCAAACCAGGCTCGAAAAAGGGCACCTTGCCCTGTCTTAGAGCTTCTATTTTCTTGGTCTCCTTGTCCACACAGGTGACCTTAAGCCCGAACTCCGCAAAACAAGCTGCCGTAACCAGCCCAGCGTAACCTGCCCCAACCACACAGATATTCATGGATCTTGATCTCCTTTCCGACTTAAAAAGCCCGCTCCAAGCGGCGTGTCCATTTTGTGCAGCACCGCTTTAGGAGCTAAAGTTCCCCCTTGACTCTCATGACTGCCGACTGTTTTGTGTGAAGGCTCTTAGGGTAATGCGGATTCCCTTGTTGAATCCCATCTTGACCCTGTATCCCAGAAGCCTCTTGGCCAAGGATATGCTTGCCCTGGAATGTCTCACATCCCCCGGCCTGGGGGGCTGGAACTCAGGATCCGGGCTCACACCCAGGGCCAGAGCCATGCTCTTGAGCAGTTCCAACACGCTCACGCTCTTGCCGCAGGCCACGTTGAACACCCTGCCTGGAGCCTCGGGGGCCTGACATGCCTTGAGATTTGCCTCAACCACGTTTGAGACATGGGTGAAGTCTCTTGTTTGTAGCCCGTCTCCGTAAATGACGGGCCTTTTCCCGTTTAGCAGGGCCGTTGCAAAGCGCGGGACCACTGAGGCGTATTGGGAAGCAGGGTCCTGCCTGGGGCCGAAAACATTGAAGTAACGAAGCACAACTGTCTCTAGGCCGTAGGAGTTGTAAAAGGCCGCGCAATAAGCCTCCCCTGCCAGCTTGGTTGCGGCGTATGGAGAAAGGGGACGGGGAGCCAAACTCTCCTTCTTGGCCAGTTGTCCGCTTTGGTCCCCGCTTAGGTCTCCGTACACGGAAGAAGAGGAGGCAAAAACCACACGCCTGACCCCTGCCTCTTTGGCTGCCAAAAGCACCCTCAAGGTGCCCTCCACGTTAACCCTGTGGCTGCTGATAGGGTCACTCACAGATCTGGGCACCGAGGGGATAGCCGCCTGATGCAAAACGTACTCCACCCCCTCCATGGCCTCAGCCATGAACTCCCTGTCACATATGTCCCCTTCGGCCACCTGGACCAGGGGATTACCTTGCAGGTGAGCGATATTCTCCCTGCGGCCGGTCGAGAAGTTGTCCACAACCCTGACCCTGTGCCCCTCTTCCACCAGCCTGTCCACTATGTGGGAGCCTATGAACCCGGCCCCTCCTGTTACCATGAAGATCCCCATCCCTTGCACCTCCGGCTTCTTGGGGCCCCAACCCCCCTTATATGCCCGGGAAACCCCTCCAGGGCTGCTCCTCCCATTGCTTCCCAAAGCTCCATTTCTCAGGGTATACCACCTTTGTCAGGAAAAGCCCCCTGGCCGGAGCCGTCGGCCCGCTAAGAGAACGCTCACCGCTTACCAAGAGCTTCTCCAAGTGGTCAGTTTCCTTTTTACCCAGGCCTATCTCCACCAGGGTACCCACCAAGCCTCTCACCATGTACCTCAAAAACCCTGTGGCCTCTATCCAGAAGACCAGCAGCGGGCCCCAGGCCTCCCATCCACATCCCACAATCCTCCTTACAGTGCTTTTGGCATCCGAGCCCGAGGCCTTGAAGGCCAGGAAGTCATGCTCCCCCAGGAGGCTTTGAGCAGCCGCTCTCATGGCCTCAAGATCCAGGGTTCTGGGAATCCACCAACTGTACCTTCTTTGAAATACACTCTCCACTGGATGGTTCCAGATCCTGTACTCGTAACGCTTTGCCAGGGCTGAAAACCTGGCATGAAAAGCCCGGTCAATCTCTTCTGCCATGAGAACCCTTATGTCATGGGGAAGAAGGGCGTTTAGGGCCCTTTGAATCGTCCGGGCCGGAAGCGAGGATCCCGTGTGCAAATTGGCCACCTGGGCCAAGGCATGGACTCCGGCATCCGTTCTACCGGCTCCAATGAGCCTTGTCCTCTCTTGTGTTATGCGGGAGAGTGTCTCTTCCAAGACCTCCTGAATCGTCAGAGCCCCTGGTTGGATCTGCCAGCCGTGGTAAGCCCCTCCTTCATACTGGATCAAAAGCCTGATGTTGCGCTTCCCTTGCATGGGGCAGGCTGCCCTGGATCGGCTCCAACCGCTTTGAATCAATTAAATTATCACACCTCTAACCAAGCCGCAATGGGCAGCGCTGGTATCCAAATTTCAAATCCTGTAGGCTCCTGGCGTCTCCAAATCCCAACCCCTCCTACCCAAAGCACCTGTGTTGACAGGCTTGGGCTTGTCTGTTAATCTGACGTACAATTATATAATCTGACGTCATTTTATAGAATTATTTATTCAAGCGCATATTTCCACTTGGGAGGTAGGATAATGCAACAGGCGCAACTCCCCAGGAGGGAGAGGGAGAGGTTGAGGCAGCGCCGGGAAATGTTGGAGGCGGCCCTGGAGCTCTTCTCGGAGAAGGGCTACCACAACGTCTCCATGCACGAGATCGCAGCCAGGGCCGAGTTCGCCGTCGGAACCCTGTACAAGTTCTTCAAGAACAAGGAGGACCTTTACCGGGAACTGCTCCTGGACCAGGCCGAGAAGTTCCAAAGGGCTCTCACCACAGCTTTGGAGCAGGCCCATGACGAGGTGGAAAAGCTCCGCAATTACGTGAAGGCCAAGGGAGAGGTGTTCAGGGAGAATGTCTCTGTGATCCGCCTATACCTGTCAGAAACCCAGGGAGCCAGGTTCCACGTCATGGCCGGATTGGACTCTGAGATCCAAAAGAGGCACCATGAATTCCTGGAGAAGCTCTCGGGGGTCTTCGAGCAGGGTATTCGCAACGGCCGCTTCAGGAGAATAGCAGAGCCTTTCCGCCTGGCAGTGGCCTTGGAAAACGTGGTCAATGCCTTTCTGTTTTTGTGGCTGGAAAGCCCCCAAGAACATCCCTATCCAGAGGACCCCGATGCCATCCTGGGGATCCTTTTCCAAGGGCTTTTGGAGAAATGAATCAAGAAAAGTGGGGCTTGTTCCCCATGAGCTGGGAGCCGACCTCACACCCGGAGGCAGAAATGAGATCCATCAGGAGGCCCCCCATAGGGGCCCAAGCTATTGTTATCCCGGCTGTTATCATGGCCTTGGCTGCGGCCGGAGGATGCGACAGGGGCCAGTCCGCCCCACCCCCACCACCCCTTCCAGAGGTAGCCGTGCTAACGGTCAAGACCCAGGAGGTGCTTCTCACCACGGAGCTGCCCGGCCGCACGGCCGCATACCGCGTGGCCGAGATAAGACCCCAGGTAAACGGCTTGATCCAAAAACGTTTTTTCACAGAAGGCTCAGACGTAAAGGCAGGCCAGCTGCTCTACCAGATAGATCCCGCACCATTTCAGGCGGCCTTGGAAAACGCCTTGGCCGCTTTGGCAAGAGCCGAGGCGAACCTGCCGGCCCTGCGCTCCAGGGCAGAGCGGTTTAGAGCTCTGCTGGACCAAAGGGCCGTGAGCCAGCAGGACTATGAGGATGCCCTGGCGGGGCTCAAACAGGCTGAGGCAGAGGTGCAATACTGGAAGGCAACAGTGCAAAGCGCCCGCATAAATCTGGGATACACAAAGGTCACAGCTCCCATCTCAGGCCGGATAGGGAAGTCCAATGTGACCGAGGGGGCCATAGTCACGGCTTACCAGCCCCTACCCCTTGCAACAATACAGCAGCTGGATCCCATTTACGTGGACGTGGCCCAATCCACGGCCGAGCTGCTTCGCCTCAAGAGACGCCTCGAAGAAGGTGAGCTACGAAGGCACGGCAAGGACCAGAACAAGGCCTCCTTACTCCTGGAGGACGGCACCCAGTACCCGCAGGAGGGCACTTTCCAGTTTCGTGATGTCACGGTTGAGCCCACCACCGGTTCGGTCACCATACGGATGGTCTTCCCCAATCCCGGCCACACGCTCCTTCCAGGCATGTTTGTAAGGGCCGTGGTGAAGGAGGGGGTCCAGGAGCAGTCCATATTAATACCCCAGCAGGCGGTCTCCAGGGACCCCAAGGGAAACCCCGTAGCCTTCACCGTAGATCCCGAAGGCAAAGCGGTTCATAGTACTTTGAGGCTGGATCGGGCCATGGGCGACCAATGGCTTGTCTCCTCGGGCCTAAGGCCGGGGGATAGGGTGATAGTGGAGGGAATCCAGAAGATAAGGCCAGGCACTCCCGTGAAGGTGGTGGAGTGGGAATCAGCTGGGGAGAAGCCTTCCATAACCCAAGGGGTGGAGCAGCCACCCCCCAAGTCCAACTAAGGGAGGCAGCTGATGCTCTCCAGGTTCTTTCTCAAGCGCCCCGTCTTCGCGTGGGTCATAGCAATAGTTATCATGGCCATAGGAGCCCTGGCCATCTACAACCTGCCAGTCTCCCAATATCCCCCCATAGCCCCCCCGTCCATCTATGTGCAGGCTTTCTACCCCGGGGCCTCTGCCGAGACCGTGGAGAACAGCGTCACCCAGATCATCGAGCAGAAGATGACCGGGCTGGACAGGATGATCTACCTCTCGGCCACCAGCGACTCGGCCGGTGCATCCCGCATCGAGCTAACCTTCGAGCCCGGCACAGACCCCGACCTGGCCTGGGCCAAGGTGCAAAACAAGCTGCAGTTGGCCATGGCCAGCCTTCCGGACGTGGTGCAGAGGCAGGGGGTCATGGTGGGCAAAGCCACCAGAAACTACCTCATGATAGTGAGCCTCATCTCCGAAGACGGCAGTATGGACGGCAACGACCTCAGGGACTACGCCCAGTCCAACCTGGAGAAGGTCCTGGCAAGGGTGCCGGGTGTGGGGGAGGTGGAGAACTTCGGCACCCAGTATGCAATGCGCATCTGGCTGAACCCAGAGCGACTCACGGATTTCCAACTGACCGTGGAGGACGTGATACTGGCTCTGAGGGTTTACAACGTGGAGGTTTCGGCAGGCCAGTTCGGAGGGGCTCCTGCTTTGGAGGGCCAACGCCTGAACGCCTCCATCATAGTCCAGAGCATGCTCAAGACCCCTGAGGAGTTCGCCTCCATCCCAGTTAGGGTAAACCAGGACGGCTCCATAGTGCGAATAAGGGACGTGGGCCGCACTGAGCTTGGGACCGAGTTCTACGATGTCCAGGCCTTCTACAACGGCAAGCCCACGGCCGGCCTGGCCATCAGGATGGCCTCTGGGGCCAATGCCCTGAGCACTGCCGACGCTGTGAAGGCCAAGCTCAAGGAAATGAGCCGCTATTTCCCCCCTGGCATGAAGGTGGTCTACCCCTACGACACTACACCTTTTGTGAGGGTGGCCATCAAGGAGGTTATCAAGACCCTGCTGGAAGCGATTCTGCTGGTCTTCCTGGTTATGTTTCTTTTCTTGGGGAGCCTCAGGGCCACACTCATACCCACCATAGCCGTGCCTGTGGTGATCCTGGGCACCTTCGGGGTGCTCTGGTTATTCGGCTTTTCCATCAACATGCTCACCATGTTCGCCATGGTCTTGGCCATAGGACTCCTGGTGGATGACGCCATCGTGGTGGTGGAAAACGTAGAGCGCATAATGCGGGAGGAGGGGCTTTCTCCAAAAGAGGCCACGGCCAAGTCCATGGACCAGATCACAAGCGCCCTCATAGGCATCGGGCTTGTGCTCTCGGCGGTCTTCGGGCCCATGGCCTTCTTCGGTGGGTCCACCGGGGTCATCTACCGCCAGTTCTCCATCACCATCGCCTCGGCCATGCTTCTATCTGTGCTGGTGGCCTTGGTTCTGACACCGGTGCTTTGTGCCTCTCTTCTGAAGCCAGCAGAGGCCGCAGGCGGGCATGCAAGAAAGGGCTTGTTTCTGCTTCGGCCTTTTTTTTCCTGGTTTGACAGGTTGTTCTTTCGGAACAGGGACCATTACGTGAAGGTGGTGGGCTGGGCCCTCTCCAGGAGGTTGGCTCATCTCTTCTTGTATCTGGGAATTGTGCTCACCATGGGGTACCTCTTTGTTCGGATGCCCACCGCTTACTTGCCAGAGGAGGACCAGGGTATCCTCCTGGCCCAGGTGATGCTCCCCACAGGCTCCACCCTGGAGCAGACACAGAGCACACTGGATGAGATTAAGGATTACTTTGATCAAAACGAGAAGACCGTGGTGGAATCCCTGCTCACGGTGGCAGGTTTCGGTTTTTCGGGCAGGGCGCAGACCAACGGAATCGTCTGGATCAAACTCAAGGACTGGGATCTTCGCCACCATGAGTCAAGGAGGGCCAAGGCCATTGCCGCCAGGGCCACTGGCGCTCTCATGAGACTTCGCAACTCCATTGTTTTCGTGTTTCCCCCTCCCCCGGTCATAGAACTCGGAAACGCCAGAGGCTTTGATTTCCAGTTGATGGACCGGGGAAACCTAGGGCACGCAACCTTGATGGAGGCCCGAAACCAGCTTCTGGGAATGGCCTCTCAGGACCAAAGGCTTGTGGCGGTCAGGCCCAACGGCATGGAGGACGTACCTGAGTATAGGATAGATGTGGACTGGGAGAGGGCCGGCTCTCTGGGATTGCCCATCTCCTCCATCCATAACACCATCTCAGCGGCCTTCGGGGGAGCTTACGTAAACGACTTCATCCAAGGAGGAAGGGTCAAGCGGGTCTATGTGCAGGCAGACGCCCCTTACCGGATGCTTCCCAAAGACCTCGAGAAACTCTATGTGCGAAACAGCTCCGGAAAGATGGTCCCCTTCTCCTCTTTTGCCTCGGGCCACTGGACTTACGGCTCCCCCCGCCTGGAGAGGTTCAACGGATTCCCTGCCATGAACATCTGGGGGGAGGCGGCCCCAGGCAGGAGTTCCGGGGAGGCCATGGCAGCCATGGAGGAGATAGTCTCCAGGCTGCCCGTGGGGGTGGGTTACGAGTGGAGCGGGCTTTCCTACCAGGAGCGCATGGCCACCTCCCAGGCGCCCCTTCTCTACTCCTTCTCCATCTTCGTGATATTCCTTTGCCTGGCAGCTCTTTACGAGAGTTGGACAATCCCGCTTTCGGTGCTTTTGATTCTACCCCTGGGGGCCATAGGCTCGGTGATAGCCTCCAACTTGAGGAGCATGCCCAGCGACGTGTACTTCCAGATCGGGCTTCTTACCACCTTGGGGCTCACCACAAAAAACGCCATCTTGATCGTGCAGTTCGCCAAGGCCAAGGTGGAAGAAGGCGCAGGGGCGGTCCAAGCTACCCTGGAGGCGGCCAGGCTGAGGTTTCGCCCCATAGTCATGACCTCTTTGGCCTTTGGTTTCGGGGTTCTGCCCCTGGCGCTCACAAAAGGGGCCGGGGCCGGGGCACAGAACGCCATCGGCACCTCGGTTCTAGGCGGCATGGTCTCTGGAACGCTTCTGGTAACGGTCTTTGCCCCCTTGTTCTACGTGCTCATATATGGGCTCAGGAGAAAAGGGACAGACTCCAGGCAGAGCCTCCCCCAAGAGGGCTACCCCGCCACCCCAGGAGAAATGAGATGAAGGCTTTGTTTCGAGTTCTGCTTTTGGGGATGCTGGCCTTGGGCTGGGGTTGCTCCTTGATGCCCGAGTTCATCAAGCCCCCAGCCCCGGTTCCAGCCTCCTGGCCCACGGGCCCTGCTTACAAACCGGTGGACGCATCTGAGGGGCCTTTGGCGGTGGAGATGAGCTGGGAGGAGTTTGTAACAGATGGGCGTCTCAAGGAGATCATCCTCCAGGCCCTTGCCAACAACAGAGACCTTAGGCTTGCGGCCCTAAACGTGGAGAGGGCCAGGGCCCTGTACGGGATCCAGCGGGCAGAGCTCTTCCCGAGCCTGAACCTTTCGGCCTCTGCCAGCACCCAGAGGCTTCCTGCGGATCTTTCGGGAATGGGCAAAGCCGTCACTTTGGAACAGTACAGCGTGAACCTGGGCATCAGCGCCTGGGAGATAGACTTCTTCGGCCGGATCCGAAGCTTGAAGGAAAGGGCTCTCCAGGAGTATCTGGCCACAGCTCAGGCTCGCAGAAGCGTTCAGATCCTTCTAGTCTCCCAACTCTCAAACACCTTTTTGGCCTTGGCCGCCGATCAGGAAAGGCTTAGGCTTGCCGTATCCACGCTGGAGGTGCAGCAGTCCACCTACGACCTGATCCAGAAGCGCTACGAGCTGGGCCTGGCCTCAGAGCTGGATCTCAGCCAGGCACGCACGCAGGTGGAGGCGGCCAGGGGGGATGTGGCCCGCTTCACACAACTGGTGGCCCAACACCGAAACGGGCTGGAACTGCTGGCCGGGGCTCAGATCCACGAGGAGCTTCTCCCCCAGGGTCTGTCTGAGATCTCTCCCCCTAGGAGGGTCTCACCCGGCCTGTCATCCGAGGTTCTACTTAGAAGGCCGGACATCCTGGCTGCGGAACACCGGCTCAGGGCAGCCAATGCAGACATAGGGGCTGCCAGGGCGGCCTTTTTCCCTCGCATCTCCCTCACCACGGCCCTGGGCACGGCCAGCTCTGAGCTCACAGCTCTTTTCAAGGCCGGCTCAGGCGTCTGGAGCTACATCCCTCAGTTGGTAATGCCCGTCTTCGATGCCAGGTTGTGGTCTGCCCTGCAGGCCAGCAAGGTGCAGCAGGAGATAGTCCTGGCCGAATATGAAAAAGCCATACAGGGGGCTTTTAGGGAGACGGCGGACGCCTTGGCCGAGCAAGGCGCCCTTGAGGATCAGCTACAAGCCCAAGCCGACTTGGTACAGGCAACAGAAAAGGCTCATGCCCTGGCAAGTCTCAGGTACATGAACGGCCTGGACAGCTACCTGAGCGTGCTGGATGCTCAACGCTCCCTGTATGCAGCCCAACAGGCTCTGGTGGGGCTGCAACTGGCGGAACTGGCCAATAGGGTCAGACTTTACGCAGTGTTGGGCGGAGGGGCTGATGAGGAGAAAGAGAAGTGAGGGGGGTGCGGCCTTGATGGAAGGCGGTTTTTGGCCTATCATTGGCGGGATCCAGTCAGGCTGTCGGAGAAACGGGAGACTTTTTTCATGAAGGCAAAAGGAGTCCTAAGCATCACAACCGCTTCGGGGGGGGCTGACTTCCCCAGCAGGGAGGAGCTGCAAAGGGCGGTTGAGCGTGCCCAGGCCCGTTTCCTGGCTGAGCAGTCCCCCGAGGGGTGGTGGTGGTACGAACTTGAGTCCAACGTGACCATAACCGCCGAGTACCTAATGCTTTTCAGGTTTCTGGGAATCAAGGACCCTCAGAGGGAGCAGAAGATGGCCCGCTACCTCTTGTCTCAACAGCGGGAGGACGGTACATGGGGAATCTACTTTGGCGGGCCTGGATGCGTGAGCACCACCACAGAGGCTTATTTTGCCCTCAAGATGGCAGGGGTCTCCTCTGAGGAGCCCTGCATGATTAAAGCCAGAAGGTTCATACTGGAAAGCGGAGGGGTTGAGGCCACGCGGGTCTTCACACGCATTTTTCTTGCCCTTTTCGGGCAATACCCCTGGAGAAGGCTTCCCTCCTTGCCGGTGGAAATAATATTGTTTCCTGGCTGGTCGCCTTTTTCTGTCTATGATTTCTCAAGCTGGGCCAGGGCTACACTGATTCCCATTTCCATCCTGCTGGACAAGAAGCCCGTGGTGGAGCTTCCAGAAGAGCAAGGGGTTTTTGAACTCCACCCAAGAGGATCAACTCCAAAAGTTGGTCCCAAAGGCTGGCTTACCTGGGAGGGGGTTTTCCACCTCATGGACAAGCTTCTCAAGCGCACCGAGGAGCTGCCCATCAGGCCTTTGCGCAAGAGGGCCGTAAGGGGCGTTGAGGACTGGATCCTCAAGCATCAGGAGCCCACGGGCGACTGGGGGGGCATTCAGCCGGCCATGGTGAACTCGCTTTTGGCTCTCAAGACCTTGGGTTATCCCCTGGAACACCCAGTGGTGCGCAAGGGGCTTGAGGCTTTGGAGCGCTTCAGCATAGAGGAGGAACAACAACTTAGGCTTCAGTCCTGCATATCTCCTGTCTGGGACACTCCTTTAACATGTATTGCTCTTTTGGATTCAGGGCTTTCCAAGGACCATCCAGCCTTTGTGAAGGCCGCTGAATGGCTCCTGGGACGTCAGATATGGAAAGAGGGGGACTGGAAGGTAAAGAACCCTGGCTTGGCCCCAGGAGGCTGGGCTTTTGAGTTCCAAAATGACTGGTACCCCGACGTGGACGACTCGGCCGTGGTGCTCATGGCTCTCAAGCGCATGTGGATGGACGGGGATCCCGGCCAAGACGAGAGGATAAGAAGGGGAATTGATTGGGTGCTGGGCATGCAGAGCCGCAAAGGGGGCTGGGGAGCTTTTGACACCAACAACGACAAGCAGATCCTAAACCGCATCCCTTGGGCCGATCTAGAGGCCAATCTGGATCCTCCCACAGCAGATCTCACAGGCAGGGTTTTGGAATTCATGGGGCATTATGGTTTCAAACCCGGACATCCGGCTGCAAGGGCCGGCATCCGTTTCCTGAAGAGAGTTCAGGAGCCAGATGGCTGCTGGTGGGGCCGCTGGGGGGTGAATTACATCTACGGCACATGGTGCGTGCTTTGCGGCTTGGCTGCCATCGGGGAGGACATGACTCAGCCTTATGTTCGCAAAGCAGTGCGCTGGCTTAAGGAGCACCAGAACTGGGACGGGGGATGGGGGGAGACCTGTGAGACGTACAGGCGTCCTGAGTTGAGGGGCAGCGGGCCCAGCACCCCTTCCCAGACCGCTTGGGCCCTCATGGGACTCTTGGCAGCAGGTGAGGCTCATTCCCAGGAGGTAGCTCGCGGGATCCAATATCTTCTGGCCCAGCAGGAGGAAAACGGCACCTGGCCAGAGGAATACTTCACTGGCACGGGATTCCCCAAGTATTTCATGATCCGTTACGACAATTACCGAAACTGCTTTCCCCTGATGGCCCTCGGCAGATACCGGAGGGCACTGGGAATGGACTGAACAGCTCTGGACAGCATGCGCGCGATGCTAACCGGCGCCACGGGTTTCGTGGGTGGGAACCTCCTGGATCTGCTCCTGGAAAGAGGCTGGAGCGTGCGATGCCTGGTGCGCAATAGGGAGCAAGCCAGTAGGATTCTTCCGGAGGATGAGGTGGAGCTCTACCAAGGGGACCTGAGGGATCCTGACAAGGTCCTAGGCTGCGCAAAAGGTTGCCAGGTGTTGTTCCACACAGCAGCGGATTACAGGCTTTGGGTGCCGGATCCTGAGAACATGTATTGCGTCAATGTGGAGGGTACCAAGAATGTTTTGAACGCGGCGGCATCGAGCGGGGTGGAAAGGGTTGTACATACCAGCTCTGTTGGGGCTCTGGGCATCCCGCCCGATGGATCCCCCGGAAACGAACAAACCCCGGTTAAGTTGGAGGAGCTTGTGGGGCCTTACAAACGCTCCAAGTTTCTGGCAGAGCAGGAGGCCCTCAGAGCAGCCGGGAGGGGTCTGGATGTGGTGGTGGTGAATCCCAGCACCCCGGTGGGCCCCAAGGACAGAAAACCCACCCCCACGGGGAGAACCATCCTGGATTTCCTTAGGGGACGAATGCCAGCGTACGTGGACACCGGGCTTAACCTGATACACGTGAAGGATGTGGCCCAAGGGCACCTCCTGGCCCTGGAGAAGGGCAAGAAAGGTGAGAAATACATCCTGGGCAACCTGAACATGAGCCTCAAGGAAATCTTCCAAGTCTTGGCCGAGCTCTCTGGTCTTCCAGCCCCCAGGATCAGGCTTCCCAGATGGCCCATTTTGGTAATGGCCTATGTTGAATGCTCCATAAGCAAGTGGATTACCCACAGGGAACCCAGAATCCCCTTGGACGGGGTGAAGATGGCGGCCAAGAAGATGTTTTTCGACTCTTCAAAGGCTTTAAGGGAGCTGGGGCTTCCTCAAACCCCGGTGAGGCAGGCCCTCGGTGAGGCCATAGCCTGGTTCAGGGAGCAGGGATATGTGACCCCAAAAGGCTAGCCAGCATTCTTGGCGAGCAGTAAAAGTTGGGCCCTAGGTTGACTCGAAATATGTGGGGGCGTGCCTGGGGCCTGGAGGCGAGGCCCCCAAACTCACGGGTCTTGGGGAATAGGGTTAGAAGATGCCTTTCGAGACGCAAAAAGAGAATGACTCGGAATCCCCCGAGAAAAGAGCTCAGGACAGAAAGCTGGGGGATGAGTGGGAGGACTGGGACGGCACCCCCGAGGGAGACATAGACGAGCCCAAAGCCCGCTTCATATGGTTGGCCAGCTTTGTATTTGTAATGTTTTTGGGGCTCCTGGTGCTGGGGGCCTACCTGGTTTATCCCAGGCTGGGAGAATGGTCTCCCTATGTGAGTTGGCCATTGAAGGCAGCCTTCGGGGTGTTCTTGGTGGGGTCCGTTGGAGTCTACCTTCTTTTTCTCATGGAGGTTGCAACAGGGGCTTCCAGGCTTCTCCCATACAGGTGGAGCGAAACTCTTCTATTGTGGCTTTTGCCCAAGAGTGTGTGGCTTGGGGGGAAACTTGGGTTTTCCAGGGACCAGGTTTTTAACTCCTTCATCAAGGTGAACAACGTGCTTAGCCGGTCCCACACCAGGCCCGGAGGCCCCAGGAGGCTTCTGGTACTTCTGCCCAGGTGCCTCAGCCGGGAGACAAGACAGGAAATCCGCAGAATAATGGAGGGCCGGCCCCACGCCCTGGCCACAGCCGGAGGAGGCGAGGAGGCTAGAAAGGCAATACGCAAGGAACGACCTGACTTCATCATAGCCCTTGCCTGCGAAAGAGACCTTGCAAGCGGCATCAAGGACGTGGCCTTGCACGTGCCTGTTATAGGCATTCCCAACAAGAGGCCCGAGGGCCCGTGCAAGAACACCCAGGTGGACATCGAGGAGTTCAGGCAGGCTTTGGAGTTCTTCGAGAGGATCTCTAAGGATCAATCCAGTTCCTCATCACCGGAGTCATCATGAGGTTTCCCATATCCCTTCACATTGACATGACAAGATACCTTTTGGGCAATGCCCTCAAGGGCCTGAAGCGATTCCCACTTGTCTTGATGCTGGAGCCCACCCATCGCTGCAACCTCCAGTGCACCGGCTGCGGCCGGATAAGGGAATACAGGGAGACTTTGGCGCAGGAGCTATCTTTGGAGGAATGTGTGGGGGCAGTAGAGGAGTGCGGCGCCCCGGTGGTAACCATCACCGGGGGGGAGCCCCTTCTCTACAGCCAAGTGGGCCCACTGGTGAAGGAGGTCTTGGCCAGGAAGAAGCACATATACCTTTGCACCAACGGGGTCCTCCTGGAGCGATCCCTCCATCTCTTCAGGCCATCGCCCAGGTTCACCTTTAACGTGCATCTGGACGGCCCCAGGGAGGTGCACGACTCCATCATCGGCACCCCAGGCACCTTCGAGAAGGCCCTGGAGGGCATTCGGGCAGCCAAGAAGCAAGGCTTCAGAGTCACTACCAACACCACCATATACAAGGAAACCCAGCCTGAAAAGCTGGAACTCCTGTTCCATCTTCTGGCCATGGAACGGGTGGACGGGCTGCTGGTGGCCCCAGCCTACCACTATCAGACAGTGGAGGAGGGCATCTTTCTCACCAGGGATGAGATAGTTCGCAAATTCAGGGAAATAGAGACCATTGCCAAGAAGTACAGGATTATAAGCACACCCCCTTACATGGATTTTCTGATGGGTCGAAGAGAGATGCTTTGCACTCCCTGGGGTAACCCCACGCGCAACCCTGCAGGTTGGAAGTCGCCCTGTTATCTGATCACAGACACCCATTACTCCAGTTTCCGGGAGCTCATGGAAAGAACTCCGTGGGATAGATTTGTAAGGGGCGAGGACCCCAGGTGCCGCCACTGCATGATGCATTGCGGATTTGAGCCCACTGTGGTAAGGGAACTGGGTCACAGCTTCCAGGACCTCTGGCGCATGATCCTCTGGAATCTTAGCTGAGAAGCAGGCACTCCCATGGACCTACTCCTAGGCACGCTGCTTCTGAGACCCTATGTTTTCGCCTTCCTGGCCGTGTACCTCATGGGGGCTGGGCTTCAGTTCGGCCACAAGGTTGCCTGGATTTTCTTGGTCTTGGGATATCTGGCCGCCTTTTTCTCCGAGCTCTCATCCATCCACCTGGGCTTCCCTTACGGGGATTATTACTATATCCCGGCAACCTTAGGCAGGGAGATATGGGTTCTGGGAGTCCCCTTCATGGACTCCCTCTCCTATGTGTTCCTGGCTGCCTGCAGCTACTCTACTGCAGTCTTTCTCATGGCGCCTCTTGTGCGGGGGGAGAGGGGTTGGCATCTGGGGGACCAGGAGGCAACGCGCCGCAGCAATCTGGTCTGGATCCTGGGAAGCTTCCTCATGGTGCTCCTGGATGTGGTGGTGGACCCCGTGGCCCTTCAGGGGGAAAAGTGGTTCCTGGGTAAGATCTACGGTTACAGGTCCCAGGGAGCTTACTTCGGGGTCCCCATGAGCAACTTCGCAGGATGGCTCCTGGTGGGGCTTTGCATGATTCGGCTCTTGCAGTTTTTGGATGCCAGATGGGGCAAAGCTTCCAGCCACATCCAAGTGTTTGGGATCTCTTTAGCCATGGCTTGGGGGCCGCTCCTGTATTCGAGCATTCTCTTGTTCAACCTAATAGTCACCTTTGCCATAGGAGAAACCTGCCTGGGGATAGCCAGTAGCTTCATCTCAGGGAGCTTTCTGCTCATGTCCAGCTGCTGGACTGCCTACAAGATGAGAGGCATCAAAAAGAACCTTGAGTAACCAGGATGAATGAGCAAAGGAGCTCAAGCCCGGATGAACCAGCCCCACTTGGCCCGCGTTATTAATGGTCAGTGGATAATGAGGGCTATCTCATTGACATTTTTGGACAAACCGGTGCAGACTCAAAAACACGCCTTACAGCTCTTCTCAGCCTTGAAGAAAAAGCCTTCCAAGCTCCCTTCCCAAACTCCTGGAAGCCTTCCTAGCGCGCCTAAAAAGCCTAAGCATCAGGGCCAAGTCAGAGGGCTTTCGGATCATGGAAACAATTACTCTTAGAGGCTGCATCTTGTAAGCCTTATCCAGCCACCCTGCCACCCTTGGGCCGGCATCCAGGCAAGCCTCGTCACTCACAGCCCTTATCCCCCAGAACCCAACCCCTCTTCTTGTTGCCTCTTGCGCAAGAGCGTAGCTTTCCAGATCCACAAGCAATGGAGGCTGCTGGCCCCGCAAAGCCACTCTTAGCTTCTCCTTGGAGAGAAAACCCGGCAGGGACACAACCGTGGCTGAGGCCAAACCCGAGCCTCGGGGGGGCCCCTCCAGTGGCGGCCCCTCCAGTAGAGGGCCTTCTTGCGTAAGCTTTAGAACCCTGCTGGTCCATGCCACATCTCCCACATCCAGGTCGGGGTCCAGGGCCCCTGCAAATCCCAGGCAAACCACCTTTAGAGCTTGAAATCCCTCCAAAAGAACCCGCAAAGTCTCAATAGCCTTGCCCTCCCCCATGCCACCCACAGCCAGCCTGAGCTCACGCCTCGGGGTCTTAAGCTTGTAGAGTCTGACCCCTTTTTCGCACCCTTGCCTTATCCACCCCGGCCATGAAAGCACACCAGCGCATTCCTGCGGCAAAGCAGCCAACAAACCAATGCGCTCCCCAGTCCCCCCCATAGACTGCTCCCCTCCCCCTAAAGAAAGGGGAAATGGTTCTTGAGAACCTCAATAAGACTCTGAGTCGGACCCACCAGCTCTGTCCTTATCCCCAAGGCCTGGGCAGGCACAAGGTTTTCTGGTATATCGTCCAGGTAAAGGATCTCCTCAGGCTTTGAACCTACTCTGGCCAGAACCATTTTGTAGATCTCAGGATCCGGTTTTCTAAGACCCATCTCGTAAGAGAGAAAAAAGGAATCAAACTTCTTGAGCCATGGAAATTGTCTGAGACAGTGTTCAAAATGAAGCACGTTGGTGTTGGAAAGAAGGTGCAGTCCCACCTTTCCCTTGAGCAGCTCCACTACACGCCCTGCCCCCGGCTTCTCTAGGAATATGGAGTTCCAAACCCCCGAGAACTCTTCGAATGAGAGCCCAAGGCCCATCTTGGATCTAAGTCCCTCATAGAACTCAAAGGCAGACACCTTCCCCTCGTCAAAAGCCGCCTCAGCAGGCTGGTCCCCTTTGAAGAGGTACCTTATGACCTCCTTTGGGTCTTGGAAAACCTGGACTGAGGCGTTTCTGGCCAGAGCCTCCCCTATGGGGAGATGAGAGAACTCTAAAAGCACGTTTCCCAGATCCAAAAGCAAGAGCCTTGTGTTTCCCACCCCCTGCCCTCCTGACTCCTTTTTCGGCCTTCCACATTAGAGAGACAGGCTCCCTGTGTCAATGGGAGTGGAGGCTTCTCCCTTGCCTGGGATGAGCAGAGCGCATACCATGGGCCTGCTGGAATTGCTCGGAAGGAGTAAGCTGCACCATGGTATTCCCAGATGCCTCCTCCCGAATCCTGGTGGCGCATGGGGCCAGGGAGGCAGAAGCCCTTCTTCTAGGGGAGGTCTCCCATTGGGTGGAACAGGTCCGCCGTAACCCCCCCCTACTGTCTGCTCCCCTTCGCATCCTGGTGCCCTCCAGAAGCCTGAGGGAACACCTTGCAGCCCTTTTGGTGAGAAGGCTTAGGCCTGGGTTGGCCGGAATCAGGATTCAGACCCTTCACTCCCTGGCCAAGGAAATCCTTGAGGGCGCAGGCAAGAAGGTCCCTGGGGGAGCACCTCTTGTAGAGCTGCTGATCAGAAGGCACGGCTCTGAGGAGCCTCAGCTCAAAGAGGAGCTGGGTTACCTTAGGGACGGGATGGGTGGGTTGGTGGGAAGTGTGGTGGATTTTTTGGAGGCAGGTTTGGAGGAAGCCCACCTTGAGGCTCTCCAGGAGCATCTCTCGGGGCTTGATATCCCAGCCGCCCAGAGAGTAAAAGCCATCCTGCGAGTGGCCTGTGCTGTTTTGAGGGATATGAGGGAGCTGGGAATAGCTTTTGACTCAACTCTTCTGGTCTTGGCTCGGGAGGAGTTGGAATCACGAGTCCCTGAGAGCTTGGCAGGCCGGCCCATCTTGATCCATGGATTCGCAGATGCCACGGGCATAGGCTTGGATTTCATGGAAACCCTTTTCAGGTTGACCCACTCTCAGCTGATCCTGGATCATCCCCCCTGGCCGGGCAGGTGGAGCGAGAAGGATCCAGGAAAGGTTTTCACCAGGCGTCTTCTGCAGCGTTTCTCAGGGAAAGTCTCTTTGAGTGAGGAGTCCACAGGCCCCTTCCCCCCGCCTGAACTGCTGCTTTTTCATGCTCCAGGGGCCAAGGCGGAGTGTAGGCAGGTGGCTTTGCTGATACAGGGGCTTCTTCAAATGGGGGTCAGGCCCGAACAGATAGGAGTAGTGGCAAGAAGGCTTGAGCCGTACATGGAGGCCATCAGGTCACAATTTATGGAGCTGGGCATCCCTTTCTCCGGGGTGTCTGCCAAAGGACCGAAGGATCCGGGCTACCGAAGTCTTTTGGCCTTGGAAGAACTCCTTTTGAACAAAGAGCAATCCAAAGTGGAGCTTTGGCTGGAGCTCTTGGAGGGTGAGTTCCTGAAGCTTCCCAGGCAAGAGCTCTTGATGGCCTGCAGGTGTCTTGGGGCCGTCCGCATAAAGGATGTCGCATGCCTGGACTTGGCGCGTATTTCAGGCAGGTGGCCCAAAGGCTATCCGCTCCCCTTGAGGCTGGAGCCGGAACAGGAAGGTGAGCCAGGGCCTCCCAGGGGGAGAATCCCTCTGGAGGAGTTGGAAGCCTTAAGAAATAGGGCCTCTCAACTTCTGGAGACTCTCACCTCCTGGATGAGATCAGAAAAGAGTTTCTTAGAGCACGTCTTAAGCTTGGAGGGCTTGGTCACAGGCTGCCTTGGCTGGTCAGCATCAGGCCCCTGGACGTGCTCATTGAAGACTTTGCTGGAGGAGTTGCTAAGGGATGCTCCCCCGGAGTTTTCTCTGAGCCGGGAGGAGTTCCTCCTTGTCCTGGGGGAGCAACTTGAGAAGTCAGGCGGCCCCAGACTGGGAGGCAGGGGAGGCGGAGTTCAAGTCTTGGATGTGATGGAAGCCAGGGCCCGCACCTTTGAGCATCTTTTCCTCATAGGAATGAACAGAGGGGTATTCCCAAGGCCTGTTCAGGAGGACCCCCTTGTGCCGGATTTCATAAGAAGAGGGCTTGTGCGGCTTCTGCCTGATCTTCCCATAAAAGAAGAGGGCTTTGAGGAGGAGCGTTACCTGTTTGCTCAACTTCTCTCAAGCAGCCCCAGGGTGAGCATTTCCTGGCAGTCCAGTGACGAGCAGGGGAAAACAAAAGGGGTCTCCCCCCTGGTGGAGAGGCTAAGGCTGGAGACCGGCCTTGAGGCTCTTTCAGTGGGCTTCCCCCTCTGGCAGGAATGCATCCAGCCTTCCTTGGGCCCAGGGCTGCATCCACCCAAGGAGTATGCCTTGAAGACGGCACTCAACCGCCAAAGGGGTATTCTGGAGCCTCTTTTGGCTATGGCCCTCAAAGACTCCTCCCCTGAGGCCCTGATTTGGGATCCACAGGAGGCGGCCAAGGGGAGAGTGCTGGTGCTGGAAGAGATGGATCCGGACATCACCACAGCTCAAGGAAAGGCCAGGTCAGCTCTTCCGGGCCCTTATCTGGGCTTGGTAGGACCCGTACGGAGATCAGGGGATCCAAGGCTGGCTGATCTTTATGTGACCACATTGGAGAGTTTGGCAGTATGCCCGTGGCAGAGCTTCTTGAGAAAACTCCTGAGACTAGAGCCGCCCCAGGACCCCCTTGAGGCCCTCCCTGAGTTTTCTTGGGCCCAGCTTGGGAAACTGGTGCATCGGATCTTGGAGTCTGTTGTGGGAGGCCATAGGGCCACAGCTGCCAGCAAGGACTTGTCCCGACATCTCAAGAAAAAGGTCCAACCAGTGGGTTGGCCTCTTGGGGCAGAAGAACTCGAGAGCCTGGCCTTCAGCTTGGCAGAGGAACTCCTTCAGGAGGAGGGTATCAGCCTAAGGGGCCTAGGCCGAGCCTTGGCAACCAGGGCATTGCCCTATTTGCAGGTGGCCCGAGAGACTGACTGGCCCCAGCAGGACTCCCTTGTGGCTGTGCTGGCATCCGAGGTGGAAGGTCGGGTCCGCCTGAAAGAAGGGCAAAGCCGGGCCCTTTGTTTTAGGGCCGACAGGGCTGATTTGACCCCAGAGGGGATTCTTCTTACAGACTACAAGGTGGGCAAGAGCATCTCTGAGGCGGTAAAGGAAGAAACCCGCAGAAAACATTTCCTGGGACAGGTAGCCGCCGGGCAGAGGCTGCAGGCAGCAGCTTATGCTTGCCTGGAGCTGGGAGCAAAAAAGACAACCGGGCGCTACCTTTTCTTGAAACCCGAGCTACCTGAGGCTGCAAGGGTGTTCCTTGTGAACAGCCAGGATGAAGAACTCCTAAGAGGATTCCGTGAGGTGGCAGAGCTCCTCATGGAAGCCTGGGATTGGGGGATATTTTTCCCCAGGCTGGTTAGCCCGGACGGGAAAAAGGAACCTGATCAGTGCAAATACTGCGAGGTCTCCCTGGCCTGTGTGAGGGGGGACAGCGCCCAAAGGGCCAGGCTTCTCAGATGGGCCCAAGGGGTTGTAGAACGACCTTGCCCTGAAAGGTGGGAGGCTTTGTTTTTGGCTCTTTGGAAATTGCCTGAGGCAGGGAAAGGCCAGGCCAGGGAAGGAGAGCAGGTTTGAGCCGGATCTTCACTGAAGGGCTTTCCCATAAAGACACAGAGGCCAGAAGTGTGGCACAGAGGGAATTCAGGAGACCCTTGGCCCTGGAGGCTGGTGCCGGAACCGGGAAGACGGCAATCTTAACAGCCAGGCTTGTTGCCTGGTGTGTGGGACCAGGCTGGCAAAAGGCTGGAGGGGTTTCAGGCGATGGGAGGGAAGTCGGTAAAGGGGCTGGTGAGGACAGGACAGCCGCCCGGGTGCTCTCCAAAGTTGTGGCCATAACCTTCACCGAGGCCGCAGCCTCGGAAATGGAAGCCAGGGTAGCCCAAGCCCTCTCGGAGCTGGAAAAGGGAAAACTGCCCATGGGCATGGATCCCCAGGCTCTCCCGGCTGACCAGGAGGGGTGCAGGCAAAAAGCAGCAGCCCTTTTGGCCTCTATGGATCACCTACTGGTTCAGACTATTCATGCCTTCTGCCTGAGGCTTCTCAATAGATTCCCTTTGGAGGCTCGGGTCCACCCGCAGCTCATGGTAGACCCAGACGGGATGCTGGTGGAGGAGATGGCCAGGGATATGGTGGAGTCTGTTTTGGCCTCCCCGCAGGATTCAAAGGAGGGCAGCCTCTTGCTGGAGCTGCTCCAAGAAGGGGTCGGCCCCCAAGAGCTCCTTGAGAGCTTGGTGGAGCTGGCCCAAGAGGCGGTGCCCTTGGAGGCCCTGGAAGAATTGCCCTTTTCCGGCCAGCGCATATCCCTCATGAAAGAAGAGTTCCGTGATTGCCTGGAGCGCTTCTTGAATGCCGGAGGTTCAGCCCTCAAGGGGCTGCAAAACCCTTCCAGCATTGCCGGGTCTGTTCTGAAAGCTCTGGAGAAGACCTGGGATATCCTAGATGGGCTCCAGCCAGGGACTCCCCTAGACTTGGAGCGGGCATGCAGTGCAATAGAGCGGTTGTGGAAAAAGGAATTCTTGGCCCGGCTGCTGAAGTGGGCTCGAGGCGAGTTCAACAAGACAGAGCAGAAAAGCCTGGCCCGCTCACCCAAGCTTCCTGTGCAAGAGGCCCGGGAGGTTCACGCCTGGATCACCCATTTCTGCAAAATGAGACCTGTTCTTCTCAACAAGGCTGCAGAGGTGGTTGCCCCGCTTCTGGGGCAACTATATGGGGAAATGCGTTCCCGGGGAATCCTGAGCTTTGGGGGAATCCTGAGAACCGCCCGGGATCTTTTGGCATCCAACCCTCAGGTGCTCCACCAGGTTCGTAGCTCCATGGACCAGCTCCTGGTGGACGAGTTCCAGGACACTGACAGCCTTCAATGTGAAATCATAAGGATGATAGCCCTGGAGGGTCCCCTGGAGGAAAGGCCTGGTCTATTCATCGTGGGGGACCCCAAGCAATCCATTTACGGATGGCGCAACGCAGATTTGGCTGCCTACGATGCCTTTCTGGAGGCTTTGGAGAAAAAAGGCGGCAGCAAGCTCTTGCTCAGTGTTAACTTCCGCTCGGCCCCGCCCATCCTGGAGGAAGTGGAAAAGGCAATAGGCCCCATCATGGAAAAAGTGGAGGGGCTCCAGCCCCAGTTCCAGCCCTTGCTTCCATGCCAGAAAAGGCAAAAAGATGAGGGCTTCTCATGGGGGCCTTGGTCCCCGGTGGAATACTGGCTTTGCCGCAAGGCAGACTCCGGGACAAACCCAGTGGAGAGCCCCACCAGCAAAGGAGAGGCCACGGAGCTGGAGGCAAAGGCTTTGGCTTGGGACATCCTGAGGCTTCACAGGGAAAAAGGGGTGAAATGGTCTGATGTTGGAATACTTCTTAGGAGCACGGGTGATCTGGACGTTTATCTGGGGGCCCTAAGGGAGGCCGGGGTACCCTACTGGGTCTCCAGCGACAAGAGTTATTTCAGGAGAAGAGAGGTCCTGGAGGCCACGGCCCTTGTGCGCACTGTACTGGACCCTACGGACCAAGTGGCCCTGGTGGCATATCTTCGCTCCTGCAGCGTGGGGGTTCCAGATGCAGCTTGGATTCCTTTGTGGGCCAAGGGCTTCCCTGGACTCATGGCTGGGTTAGGTAGTCCTGACCCGCTGCGGTTGCAGGTGATAAAGGGTGTGGTCCTGGAGGTGGCCCATGCCTTGGATTCATCTGTCCCCGGCATGGAAAGGATCCGCGGATGGGAGACCAATCTTTTGGCTGCTGTGGAGTGCATTGCGAGACTCAGACAGTCCTTCCAGGAGGAGCCTCAGGACCATTTCGTGAGGCACATGGCGAACTGCACCCTCTTTGAGGTGACCGAGGCTGCAAGGTATCTTGGATCTTACAGACTGGCCAACCTGGAGAGGTTCTTCGATTCTTTGTTCCATGCCCTGGAGAAGGCCTCAGGAAATGTCCACTCTGTGCTCAGAGCGCTTCGTTCCTCTGTGAGCAGGCAGAGGGAGGCCGAGGAAGGTGTGTTTCAGACCGCGGTTGAGGATGCTGTGCGGGTAATGACCGTACACAAGGCCAAAGGGCTTGATTTTTCACATGTGTACCTTGTCCAGGCCCACAAGGCAGTGCGCAAGGATCTGGGGTCAGGTACCTGTGCCAAGCTATGGGGCAAGCAATGGGAGCTTTCCCTTTTTGGGTGGCCCAGCCCAGGCTACAGGAAGATTGAGAGAAGAGCCCAAGAGGTCTCTTGGGCCGAGACCATAAGGACCCTTTATGTGGCCATGACCAGGGCCAAAGACAGACTGGTGATAACAGGGGACTTGAACGGGAAAGATCATGACTTGCAGGACACTTACGCCCGCCTATTGAGAAAAAGGGAAGGGGGGATCCCTGATCTTCAACAGCTTCTCAATAAATGCTCCTGGGAAAGTCCGCTCCATGGGCTGTGTGAGGTTGGAGGGGTGCTTTGGAAAGTTCTCATCTCGGAGCAGTCCCCAAAGGAGGATCATTTTCTTAAGAGTTCACCAGCCAGCAGTTTCTCTTTGGAGCAAGTGGCCCAGGAGGCAGCCCGGCTAAAGGCTCTTAAGGCCGAAGCCCTAGGCCGAATGGACAGGCCCTGGCAGGAGGCCATGTCCAGGAAGGCCCACCTGGCCCTGGAACATGACCCCGCACTCGGGCGTGACACCGGGGCAAAGGATGAGGATGGATTGAGGCGGACCTTGGCCATGGAACTGGGCAAGATAGTGCACGGGGCCCTGGAGAGAGTGGCCTGGGGAGGGGATTTCCAGGAAGAGATGGCCGGATTGGAGCGCTGGTGCAGGGAGCAGGTCCTCAGGGCCTTGTCCGGGGAGGAGGCATCCCAGGCTCTAAAGAGGCTGGAGGCCATATGGGGTGGGCTGAGGGGCGGTCATATCCTCCGGAGGTTGGAGCAGATAGGACCACACGTGGTGGCCAGGGAGCTTCCCGTGCTGCTGGCCCCGTTCGGGGACCAGGAGGGCCCGGTGGGTGTATTTGCCGGCTTCATGGATCTCCTGTACAGGGACCCCAAGGATGGAAAGTGGGTGGTGGCTGACTACAAGACAGACAGGGTCGGCAGCCGCCAGGAGATGCTGGAGCTCTGCAAAGTATACAGCGGCCAGGGCGAACTCTATGTGAGAGCCCTCCAGGAAATGATGAAGTTGGATGAGCCACCCAGATTCGAGCTTTGGTTCCTCTCGGCCGATGAGATCCGGGAAGTGGCTGTGCAATTCGCACAGAACCCTGAGGGTAAGGAATGAGGAGAGGAACATGGTGTTGCTTGCCATGTTGAGGGGCCCACAGGAGGTGATTTGAGATGGTTTACCTGACCGAGGAAGAGCAGCTGGTCTTACAGACAGTGAGGCGGATGGCTTGGGAGAAGATAAGGCCCAGGGCCTCTGAAATTGATGAGAAAGGGGAGTTCCCTTGGGATGTGGTTGAGCTCTTTGCCCAAAACGGGATCTTGACACCTCTTTTGGAAGAGCAGTATGGGGGCATCGGGGCCAGTTACCTCTTGTTTGCCAGGATCATAGAGGAAGTAGCCAAGGTATGCGCCTCCTCGGCCCTCATACTTGTTGCCCAGGCAGACGGCATGATGCCCATCCGGATCGGGGGGAGCCGGCAACTCCAGGAGAGATACTTCCCCGGGCTTGCCCAAGGAAAACTGGCTGCCTTTGCGGCCACAGAGCCTCAGGCCGGATCTGATGTGATTTCCATGCGCAGCAAGGCCACCCGGGTGCCAGGGGGTTATCTGCTGAACGGACAAAAGTGCTTTATCACCAACGGCTCGGTGGCTGATCTGATCTGTGTTTACGTATATACTAAGCCACAGGAGAAAGCCCGTGGAATGAGTTGTTTTGTGGTGGAGAAGGGTTCCAAGGGGCTCCTGTACGGAAAGAACGAGAACAAAATGGGCATGAGGGGCTCCATCAACTCGGAGCTTTTCTTTGAAGATCTTTTTCTGCCTGAGGAAAACCTGGTAGGGGAAGAAGGAGGCGGCTTTCCCAATATGATGCAGTGTCTGGATGGGAGCCGTATGTTTGCGGCAGCCCAGGCAGTGGGCCTGGCCCAAGGCGCCATCCAGGAGGCTGTCTCTTATGCCAAGGGAAGAGTCCAGTTTGGAAGGCCCATAGCCGAGTTGCAGGCCATTCAGTTCATGATCTCGGATATGGCGGCCGCCACCGAGGCGGCAAGGCTCCTTACATATCAGGCTGCCCTTTACCTCGACGCAGAAGACAAGAAATACATCCCCCGTTTCTGCGCCATGGCCAAATTTCTGGCCTCTGACACGGCCATGAAGGTGACCACCGACGCGGTCCAGGTGATGGGCGGATATGGATATATGAAGGATTTCCCCGTGGAGCGGATGATGCGGGATGCCAAGCTCATACAGATTTATACGGGAACCAACCAAATTCTGCGGATGGTTGCAGCCAGATCCATATTCGGGAATTGAGGCCTACCAGGGTAGGGTATGAGCCCCAGAAGATCGTAGCCCCCATCAGGCGTCTCTTTGGGCGGCTCCCTTCTCGGGCTTCATAGGGCTTGCCACAACCCCTGCCAAACCCAGACTCACCAGCCCAAGGGCACCCAATTCCCTCCAGCCAAGGGGCTCCCCAAGGAGAAGCCCTCCAGATATAACCCCTATGGCCGGCACCACCAATGTCCCCAGGGAAGCCACTGCCACCGGAAAGATCTCGACCACCTTAAGCCATCCCCAGTAGCCCAGAACCACCCCCACAATCACCACGTAGGCCACTGCCATATAAGCCTTAAGGGAAATCTCAAGCTTCCAGAAGGGCGGTTCCAGAAGCAGGGTGCCCAGAAGCACCGGCAGCCCCCCCAAGAGTAATTGCCATCCGGCAAACACAGTAGTGGGTATGCTCCAAGACCTCCTTTTGATGAGCACTGTGCCCAGGGCCCAGGAAAAAGCAGCCCCAAGCATAAGAAGGCTTCCCACAGGAGCTTTTCCCAGGGCAGTTGTCTGGGGACCCATCAGGAGGGCAAGACCCAAAAGTCCTAGTCCCAGGCCGCAGATCCTCCCCGGGGTGAACCTCTCCCCAAGAAGGACCCTTCCCAGCAGGGAGGCCCAAAGGGGCATCGTGTAGGCCAAGATTGCAGCCCTTCCCGCCTCCAGAAGCAGGATTCCATACGCAGAAAACAGATTCCATCCCGTCACGTTGACCGCCGCCACCACCAGGAGAGCAGTCAGTTCCCGCCTCGGGATCTTCAGGCTTTCCCCTTTGCCTTTGGCCAGGCCCAGAATGATTAGGCCTCCGCCCATCAGGCAAAGGCTCCTGAAGTTCCAAGGAGGCATCTCCCCCAGAGCCACTTTCATGATGGGCCAACCCAGGCCCCAAGTGAGCGTAAGCAAGCCCAGGAGCAAGAAGCCCCGCTTGGAAGCGGGGCTTTTTCCGTTTTTCCCCATCATGTGGAAGGCACCAAGGGAGCCGTCTAAGTTCTTCCCTGTCCTCGGTCCTCTAGAAAAGCCTTGGAAGGGCTTGTTTGGCCAGCTCCAGATAAGAGTTGGGGAAAGCCCCAACCCAGAGGGTGCCTGCGGCCATTAGGACCACTGCCACCACAGCCGGGGCCCCGAAGCACACTGGCGGCATTTCCTTTTCAGCAGGCTGCATGTAGATCTTGATGGTGACCCTGAAGTAGTAATACACGGACACAAGGGAGTTCAGGACTGCAATCACAACCAGCCAGACATAGCCCTTTGCCACTGCGGCCGAGAAGACATAGAACTTCCCCATGAATCCAGCCGTGGGGGGAAGGCCTGCCAGAGAGAACATAAACAGGGCCATGGCAGCACCCAAAACTGGATAGCGGGTTCCCATGCCCTTGTAGTCCTCTATGAGAACATTCTCCTCCCCCTTGTTTCCATAGAGCACCACCACTGCAAAGGCCCCCATGTTCATGAGGGCATATGCCAGCACGTAGTAAAGAATGCTGGCGTTGGCAGCTTCCCCGCCAGCCACCATGCCCACCAGGATGTATCCTGCATGGGCGATGCTGGAGTAAGCCAGCATCCTCTTTATGTTTTCCTGTGCTATGGCTACTATGTTGCCCAGGCTCATGGTGGCCACAGCCAGTACCCAAAGCAGCACGGAATAGTCGGCCTGCAAGCTCTCCAAGCTGTAAAAGAAAACCCTCAGGAATGCTGCAAAAGCGGCGGCTTTCACCCCTGCGGCCATGTAACCTGTTATGGGGGATGGAGCCCCTTCATAAACATCCGGAGTCCACATGTGGAATGGAACCGAGGCCACCTTAAAGCCAAAGCCTACCAGCAGCATGCCCATCCCCAGAAGCAGAAGGGCCGTACGCCCGGAACCTCCCCGGCCTGCCAGAAAATCGGCCACATCCTTCAGATGAGTGGAACCCGTGGCCCCATACACCAAAGCTATGCCGTAGAGAAGAAACGCGCTGCTGAAAGCCCCCAGGAGCAAGTACTTGAGGGCCCCCTCATGACCTTTGGGATGCTCCTTCCGCCACCCTGCCAGCACGTAAATGGATATGCTCATGGTCTCCAGGCCCAAAAAGATCATGATCAGTTCCTGGGCCGAGGCCATCATCATCATGCCAAAGGTGGCAAAAAGCATCAGCACGTAATATTCGTAATGATCCGCACCCTCCTGGACCAGGTAATCCATGGAGATCAGTATGGTGGCGGCGGCTGTCAGAAGAAGCACGGCCTGGAAGAAAAGGGCGAAAGAATCCAGCACCACCATCCGCCCGAAGCCAGGCTCGTTCCTGCCCCAAAGCCCCATGACGGCCAAAAAGGCCAGGATCACTCCGGCAAGGCTCAGATATGGCACCAACCTGCCCAAGGGCTTTCTGGACAAAAACCCCAAAGTCAGCACCAAGAGCCCTGTAACGCAAACTATGAGATGGGGCCCTACGCTCAACAGATTCACGCTGGGAATGCTCCAGGACATGCCTAACTCCTCGCGTCTTTAATATCAGAAATCAGAAACAGCGTCCCCCTCATCACCTGGGCCGCTGGGGGCCTCCTTCGCTAAACCAGGCGAACTGCCTTTCAGCCTTGCCTTGCTCCAATTGCACCACCACAGCACTCTTGGCATGCACCTTGTCCAGCAGATGAGCCACCGAGGGCTCCATTCTCTGCAGAAAAGGCTTGGGATAAACCCCTATCCATCCTATGCAAAGCACCAAGGGGAGCAGAACCACCACCTCTCTTAGATTCAGGTCCGCAAGCCCCAGATTCTTGGGATTGGTCACCTGTCCGAAAAAGACCCTCTGATACATCCAAAGCATGTACACGGCGGCGAAAATGACCCCGGTGGCAGCCACCACTGCGAAGGGTTTATTCACCAGGAAGGTGCCCAGCAGAACCAGGAACTCCCCTACAAAGCCGTTTAAGCCCGGCAGCCCTATGGAGGAAAGGGTGAATATCATGAAAAAGGTGGCATAGGTGGGCATTACCTTGGCCATGCCGCCGTATTCGGCTATTAGCCTTGTGTGCCGCCTTTCGTAAATCATCCCCAACACCAGAAACAAGGCCCCTGTGCTCAGCCCGTGGTTTATCATCTGCAAAATGCTGCCCTCCACTCCTTGAACAGTGAACGCAAACATGCCCAGCATCACAAAACCCAAGTGGCTCACGCTGGAGAAGGCCACCAGCCTTTTTACATCCTTCTGCACCATTGCCACCCACGCCCCGTATATGATGCCTATGAGGGCCAAAACCGATATCCACCCCATGGCAGCCATGGAGGCATTGGGGAAAAGGGGCATGCTGTATCTCAGGAACCCGTATGTGCCCATCTTCAGGAGCACGGCTGCCAGAAGCACACTCCCCACGGTGGGGGCCTCGGTGTGGGCATCCGGTAGCCACGTGTGGAAGGGCCACATGGGCACCTTTATGGCAAAAGCCAGGAAAAAGGCCAGGAAGAGCCAGCTTTGAAGATGGGTGGGCAGGTTCAGCTCATAGTACTTGAGCAGATCGAAAGTATAGACCCCTGTGGCACTGTGATACTGGAAGTAGAGCACCAAAATGGCCACCAACATCAGCAGGCTTCCCACCATGGTGAAGATCACAAACTTGATGGCTGAGTAAACCCTGGCCGGCATCTCCCTCCCGAAGACCTTTCTCATGGTGGGTGTGCCCCAAATGCCTATGAGGAGGTACATGGGGATGAGCATCACTTCCCAGAAAACATAGAACAGGAAGAGATCCAGGGCGCAGAAAACCCCTATCATGCCGGTTTCCAAGAAAAGCAGGCATACCAGGAACTCCTTGACCTTCACCTGGATGTCAGTCCAGCAGGCCAGAACAGAGATGGCCGTAAGCAGTGTGGTGAGCAGCACCAGGTAAAGGCTGATACCGTCTATGCCCAAGCTGTAGGTGATGCCCAAGGACGGGATCCACTCGGCCTTTTCCAGGAACTGGAAGGCCGCGGTGCCGGTCTGAAAGTCCCTGTATAGGACCAGGGAGGCCAGAAGGTTCACCACCGTCACCACCAGGGCAATGCAACGAAGCGCCCTGTGCTGATCTTTGCCCGTAAAGATCAGGGCCAGGGCTCCCACCAGCGGGAAAAAGATTATGAAACTCAGCACGGGGAATGCGTGATCCATGAGAACCGCTCCTCCGCTTCTCTAGTAGTGCTCAGCTCAAGACCATGTAACCCAGAACAAAAAGCACGCCCACCAATATGGAAAGGGCATAGTTCTGCACGAGTCCTGTCTGCACCCTGCGCAACATCGCCCCGGCCTGCCCAGTTACCAGGGCGAAGCCGTTGGCTATCCAGTCTATGATCCCGTCGTCGAATACCTGCCAAAGCCAAACCGAAAACCTCACTATGGGGTTTACTGCTATGGCGTCGTAAAGCTCGTCAACCCAGTACTTGTTGAACACCAGCCTGTAGAGGCCTCCCAGACCCTCGGCCGCCTTCCTGGGCAGATCAGGCTGCTGAACGTAAAAGGTTCTGGCCATCCACCAGCCCCCCAGAGCAATGAGAAGGGAGATGGCCATGAGGCCCAGCTCCAGACCCACAGAGTGATGCTCCCCGTGGGCATGGCCGGCCAGCAACTCCTGCCCCTTCATGACCGGAGCCAGGAAATCTCCTATGGAGTTTCCCCCCTGGATTATGGGCAGGCCCACGAAGCCGCCTACAACCGAGAGTACGGCCAAGATTATGAGAGGCACTGTCATCACAGGGGGAGACTCGTGCACGTGGTGCTCCACATGCGGATCCATGCGGGATTGGCCGTGAAAGGTCATAAAAACGGTTCGGAACATATAGAAAGAGGTCATAAACGCCGCCGTGACCCCTATGAGCCACAGGAATAGGTTCCCCTGGGTGTAGGCCTTAAAGAGGATCTCATCTTTGCTGAAAAACCCGGCAAAAGGAAAGATCCCGGCAATGGCCAAGGTGCCTATCAAATAAGTGGCATAGGTCCTGGGCATATACCTTTTGAGGGAACCCATCTTTCTCATGTCCAGCTCCCCTGCCAGGGCGTGCATCACGCTGCCTGCACCCATGAAGAGCAGAGCCTTGAAAAAGGCGTGGGTCATAAGGTGGAATATCCCTGCGGCCCAGGCCCCCACTCCACAGGCCAAGAACATGTAACCCAGCTGGCTGATGGTGGAGTAAGCCAGTACCCTCTTTATATCGAACTGGGTCATCCCGATGGAGGCTGCAAAAATGGCCGTCAGAGCTCCCACCACGGCCACCACCCCCATGGACACCGGAGCCATGGCATACAGCACATTGCATCTGGCCACCATGTAGACCCCTGCCGTGACCATTGTGGCAGCATGGATCAAGGCGCTAACCGGGGTGGGGCCCTCCATGGCGTCGGGCAGCCATGTGTAGAGGGGAAGCTGGGCGCTTTTGCCAGTGGCTCCTACAAAAAGCAACAGGGTTATGGCCGTCACCAGGCCGCCCCCCATTGCCAGTTCCGCAGGGGCCCTATTGAACACCTCCTGGTAATCCAAAGTGCCAAAAGCGCTGAAGATCAAAAGCATGCCCAGGATGAAACCGAAGTCTCCCACGCGGTTCACCACAAAGGCCTTTTTGCCGGCATCTGCAGCTGACTTCTTCTCATAGTAGTATCCGATGAGCAGGTAGGAACAAAGGCCCACACCCTCCCAACCAACGAACATGAGAAGAAAGTTGTTGGCGCTGACCAGTGTCAGCATGGCGAACACGAAGAGATTCAAATAGGTGAAATAGCGTTTGTACCCCACCTCCCCGTGCATGTAACCTATAGAGTACACGTGGATGATGCAGCCCACCCCGGAGACCACCATCATCATCACACAGGAAAGCGGGTCCACCAGGAAACCCACGGGCACCTGTAAACTTCCCGAGAGCATCCAGGTGAACACATTCACGCTTACCGAGCGCTGCTCCTGAGGCAGCTCCAGAAGCTCCAGGAACACCAGAAAGGCCACTATGAAGGAGACCCCTATGGCCCCTGAGGCTATGGGCCCGGTGACACTCGTCCGGGTGAATCTTCCCAAGAGCCCGTGGATGAAAAACCCCACAAGCGGGCACAAGGGAATTAGCCAAACATACTCGATCATGGAAGACGCCCCTCCTTGCTCCGCTGAAACCCTATTGCTCCACCCTTCTCCCCAGACAGCCTGTTCCCATCCCCGTCTAGCCTTTCAGAAGATTGATCTCGTCCACCCGCACGGTCTGCCTGTTCCTGAAGATCACCACTATTATGGCCAGCCCCACTGCCACCTCGGCTGCGGCCACGGTCATTACAAAGAAGACGAACACCTGCCCGTCCAGAGCCTGCAGGTAACGCGACACGGCTATGAAGGTCAGGTTCACTGCACTGAGCATGAGCTCTATGCACATAAAAATGACTATGGCGTTTCGCCTCACAAACACCCCGATGGCACCTATGGTGAAAAGGGCCGCTGCAAGAACCATATAATGGGAAAGACTCAGCATTCACACCTCCCTGCAACCCCGCCTGCACCTTTACATGCGTTTCATGGCAAAGAAAACAGCCCCCACAATGGCCGCCAGCAACAAAATTGATGCCACTTCAAAGGGAAGAAGATAATCCGTGAAAAGAAGCCTTGCCACCCAAACGGTGTTGCCCAGCTCCTGCACCTTTTCGGGAGGGAAGGTTCCCTTCACCACAGGAAGGGTCTGTAGAAGCCAAACAGGCGCCAGAAGCAAGAAAACCAACACCGCTGCAAATCCCCCCAGCCACCTGCGGAATCTGTTGCCTCTACCCTCTATGGCTTCTTCCTCCTCCAGGTTCAGGAGCATGATCACGAATAAAAAGAGCACCATGATGGCCCCAGCGTAAACAAGCACCTGAATGATGGCTACAAACTCAGCCCCCAGTATCAGATACAGTCCTGCCAGGCAGAAGAAGGTGAAAATAAGGGCCACTGCGTTGTGCACCGGCTTTTTCAAAAACACCACCAGCACAGAGCAGATAAGTGCCAGTCCGCCGAAAAGATAGAAGAACAGGGCTTCCATGTTCTCTCCCACCCCCCGATTCGCTATCCGGTTGCTTGCACGGCCGCATCCCCGATCACTTGGGCGGCCTCATGATCTTCTCCAGGTCCAAGATCAGATCCTGGCGGCTCTCACCATCCAGTTCGTAATGAGTGGTCATGGCAATGGCATTGACCGGGCAGGCCTCCACGCAGAAACCGCAGAATATGCAGCGCCCCAGGTCTATTTCATACTTCTCGGGGTATTGATCCCCCTTCTCATCCTGGATCCCCACTATACGGATACACTTGGCCGGGCATACGGTAGCGCACAACATGCAAACCACGCACTTGGGACGGCCGTCCTCCCGTTGGTACATGATGTGGCGCGCCCGATACCTGGGATAAGGTTCCCATCTCTCCTCCGGGTACTCTACGGTCACGGCCGGAGAGAAAAAGTATTTCAAAGTAAGCTCAAGTCCTTTGATGAGTGGCCTGATCATCCTAAGTCTCCCTTACCCTCCCTTGGGGAGTATCTTACGCCTTCCCGCCCAGGTACAGGCTGTAGATGACGGCGGTCAACACCACATTCACCAAAGCCGCCGGCAAAAGCACCTTCCAACCCAATCTCATGAGCTTGTCGTAGCGCAACCTTGGATACGTACCCCTGACCCACACGAAGAAAAAGAGCATCAGGAACACCTTGCCTGTGAACCAAACAAAAGGAGGCAGCACCGGCCCTTGCCAGCCACCCAAGAAAAGGGTTGTTACCAGTGAACTCAACAGGATGAGATGCCCGTACTCCGCCAGGTAAAAGAGCCCGAATTTCATGGAGCTGTATTCTGTCTGGTAACCGGCCACCAGTTCGTTCTCACACTCTATGAAATCAAAGGGTGTTCGGCATATCTCGGCCGAACCTGCTATGAGAAAGATAAGAAAACCCAGGGGTTGTCTGAAGCAGTTCCACTTGAGGATCCAATCCTGGTCCTCCACTATCTTGACCAGGCTCAGACTCCCGCTCAGGAGCAAAACCCCCACTACGCTCAGGCCCAAGGCCAGCTCGTAGCTTATCATTTGGGCTGAGGCGCGTGTGGCTCCCAGAAGCGAGTATTTGTTGTTGGAGGACCAGCCCCCCAGGACGACCCCGTACACTGACAAGGAGGAGATGGCAAAAATGAAGAGAATCCCAGTGTCTATGTCCGCCAGGATGCCTTTCCCCAGATCAAATTGATCCAGGGGGATTCCGAACAGGCTCTCTCCCAGAATTCCTTTCCCAAAGGGCACAACTGCAAAAGGCATCAAGGCACACACCATGACTATTCCCGGGGCCAAGAGGTAAAGGAACCGATCCGCCCCGGCCACGGTGATCTCCTCCTTGAACAGGAGCTTTATCCCGTCTGCCAGAGGCTGCAGCAAGCCCCATGGACCCACCCTGTTGGGACCGAGTCGCACCTGCAAGAAGGCCAGCACCTTGCGTTCCATGAGCGTCATGTACGCAATGGCTGTCATTATGACCCCAAGGGCCAGCAGGATCTTGACCAGCAGCAAAACCAAGGCTCCCCAGCTCACCATCTCGTACCTCTCTCGCCTGAAATCCGCCTAAGTGGGCCCCCTCAGAGGCTTTTTCCCTTTAAGCCTTCTCCAGTCGGACCCTCACAAGTTCTCCGCCCCATTCCAAAATCCGGTTCAAAGGCTGTTCCTGGAAGTGGTGGGCCACCTGAACAACCTTGCGGGGCCCCCTGTAGCGCACCTTAACCCGGGCCAGGATTTCCCCTTTTGGGGATGTGATCTTGGCCAGATCCCCCTCCTTAAGCCCTGCTTCCCTGGCATCTTCCACGTGAAGCAACGCATCAGGTTCTGGGCAAAGTTCCACTAGGGTGGGACTCCAGGTGCTAAAGCTGCCTGAATGGAACCAGCGGCTTTGGGGGTGCAAAATGAAGGGGTGCAGTTTTGGGTCCCCTTTTTCCCCTGGTGCTCTCCAGGCTGGCAGCTCAAGCCTTGCCTTTCCTAAGGGGAATTCCTCTTGGTAAAGGATGGCAGTGGAGAGCTTCTCCCCGTCTCCCACCACAGGCCAAGCCAGCCCCTCTTCTGGGATAGACTCCAGATCGGCACCCCCATACATCTGGACCACCTTACCCATTTCCTGCCAGAGCGCCCCTGGGGAATCAAAGGGAAAGGGAGTGGCCATGCGCTTGGCCAGCTCGCAGAAGATCCAGAAATCAGGCTTGGACTCCCCAGGGGGCTTCACCGCCGGCTCCAGTCTCTGGATGCGTCTGTCCACACTGGTGAAAGAACCCTGCTTTTCCATGAAAAGGGCTGCCGGCAGCACCACATGGGCCAGTCTGGCCGAATCGCTCATGAAAACATCCTGGACCACCAGAAACTCGGTAGATTCAAGGGCCTTTTTCACGTATTCCCGATCTGGGTATGTGCCCACAGGGTTTTCGGCCACCAGGTAAAGGGACTTGATCTTCCCGTTCAGGCAGCCCTCCAGGATCCCCTTGGCTCCCATGCCCGCTCCCCCTGGAAGCGGAAGCTGCCAGATCTCCTGCAAGGCTTCCCTTGCCTGGGAGTCCTCAGCATTCCTGTACCCGGGCAGGAGTCCCGGCACCAAACCCATATCCAAAGCCCCCTGGCTGTTGGCCTTCTCTGCGTAAAAGTGCAGGCCGCAGCCTCTCCTGCCCAGCTTTCCTGTAAGAACGCACAGACATGCAGCAACAGCGGCCAGGTCCGCTGAATCCCCAACTCCCAGAGTCTCCAAAGAACCAATCACGCAGGCTGTGGAAGCCTGCGCAAAGGCAGTAGCCACCTGCTTGATGTCATCTGTTGTGGCTCCTGTCAATTCGGCCACAGCGGCCAGATCAAGACCCGAGAGGGCCTCTTTCAAACCCTCCAAGCCCTCGGTGCGGGTCTCCACAAATCCCCTATCCCAAATCCCCTCATCCAGGATCGCCTTGATCATACCCCTTAGGAAAAGTCCCTCTGTGCCGGGCTTAACGTACACAGCCTGAGCCCCCATGATGTCGCAAAGGGATGTGTGCACGTGATCCACCACAAAGACCTTGGATTTTCTTCGCCCTGCAGCCAGGATCACCTGGTTTTTGGCCACTGGGTGGGTTTCCTTGAAGTTGCCTCCCACCGCAAGAATCACGTCCGACTCGCGTATATCCCGGATGGGGTTTGTGGCAGCCGCATAACCCAGCAGTGGCCTCACTCCCTCCAGGAGTCCCCTGTAGCTCATTCCGGCCCCATGGTCCAGATGGGGTGTGCCCAAGCTCCCTCGGGCCAGTCTCTGAAGCAGGTAAGCCTCCTCGTTGGTGAGTCTGGGGGAACCCAACACCGCTAAAGCTTCGCCCCCCTTTTGTCTCTTTATCTCACTCCAACGGGAAGCCACTTGATCCAGGGCCTTTTCCCAGGAGACCTCTACAAAACCATCCCCCTCTCTCAAAAGAGGCTTGGTGAGCCTATTGGGGCTTTGCACCAAAGGCCAGCCAAAGCGGCCTTTCACACAAAGATTCCCCTCGTTGGTGCCAAGCTCGTATTCTGATGAGACCCTGGCCACCTTGCCCTCCTTGGTCTCAACCACTATGGCACAACCCAGGCCGCAGAACCCGCAGGTGGTCTTGGTCTTGTGCACTTCCCAAGGCCTGGCTATGGGACCCAGGGGTTTGGGCACCATGGCCCCCACCGGGCAGGCCGAAACGCACTGCCCACAGAACTCGCAATTCAAAGGCCGGCCGAAATCAGTGCTTATCTCGGTGCGGATTCCTCTGTTAACAAAGCTTATCTCGTTTACCCCCTGCACCTCGTTGCAGATCCTAACGCAGCAACCACAAAGCACACACCTGGTCATATCCCGCTTGATCAGATGAGAGGCCAAATCAACGCTCCCTTTGGGCTCCTGCCTGGGGAAGGGAAGCTTATCCACATCATACTCAAAGACCAGGTTCTGGAGCTGGCAGGCACCTCCTGCCTCGCACACAGGGCAGTCCAGAGGGTGCTGGCGAAGAAGAAGCTGCAGCTGCAATCGCCTGGCCTCTATTACAGCCGGGGTCTGGGTCAGGACCTCCATGCCGTTGCGGGCCGGGTTAAAACAGGCGGGCACCAGTCCTCTTCGCCCCTTGAGTTCCACCACGCACATTCGGCAGGCCCCGAAGGGAATGAGCCTCTTGTCGTGGCATAGAGTGGGGATGCGTACCCCGGCCTTCTCAGCAGCCTCCAAGATGGAGGCTCCCCTCTCCACCGTCACCTCGATCCCATCGATGGTCAGCGTGATCATGGGTCCCCGTTTCCTGATCCGATCTGGTTCAATTGGCGCCTCACCTGCCGGCTCCTCAATCTATGGCGTCGAACCTGCAGTTGGCTATACAGGTCTTACACCTGGTGCACTTCTCTTTGTTTATGCGGGCCACCTGCTTCTTCTCCCACTCAATGGCTTGCACAGGGCAGTTCCTGAAGCAGATACCGCACATCTTGCATTTTTCCGGATTGACTTGGAAAAGCAAAAGCTCCACACAAACCTTAGCAGGGCACTTCTTTTCTCTCACATGGGCGTCATACTCATCCCTGAAATGCCTTATTGTGGAAAGAATAGGGTTGGGAGCCGACTGCCCCAAGCCGCAGTGGGAGGTGGACTTGATCATTCTGCCCAGCTTCTCCAATTGTTCCACGTCCCCCTCTTCTCCCCTGCCTTCCACTATGTCCGTCATCTTGTCGAACATCACCTTGAGCCCTTCCCTGCATGGAATGCACTTGCCGCAGGACTCATCCACAGAAAAGGCTGTAAAGAACCGGGCGGTATCCACCATGCAGGTTCTCTCGTCCATGACCACAACCCCGCCCGAGCCCATCATGGCCCCTATTTCGGTCAAGGAGTCGAAATCTATCTCCACATCCAATAGGTTTGCCGGCACGCAGCCTCCTGATGGGCCTCCCAGCTGTGCTGCCTTGAACTTCCTTTTCTTGGGGATCCCGCCCCCTATGTCGAAGACCAGGGAGCGAAGGCTTGTGCCCATGGGCACCTCCACCAGCCCCACGTTGTTAATAGCCCCGGTCAGGGCAAAGACCTTGGTGCCCTTGCTACCCTCTGTGCCTATGCTGGCGAACCAGGCCCCTCCATTTAGGATTATGGGCGGAACATTGGCATAGGTCTCCACATTGTTGAGGTTTGTGGGCTGTCCCCAAAGCCCCGACTCGGCTGAGCGGGGAGGCTTGATACGCGGCATTCCGCGCTTGCCTTCCAGGGAGTACATGAGGGCTGTTGACTCCCCGCAGACAAAGGCCCCGGCCCCTGGGTAGATCTCTATATCAAAGTTGAAGCCCGTATCCAGAATGTTCTGGCCCAAAAGACCGGAGTCCCTGGCCTGTTCTATGGCTATCTGGAGCCTCTTGATGGCCAGGGGATACTCGGCCCTCACGTAGATATAACCATTCTCTGCCCCTATGGCGTAGGCCGAGATGGCCATGCCTTCCAAAACCGAGTGTGGATCCCCCTCCATTATGGAGCGGTCCATAAAGGCCCCGGGATCCCCCTCATCCCCGTTGCAGATGGTGTACTTGGGGAAGCGGTCATACTTGCGGCACTCTTCCCATTTGAGCCCTGTGGGGAACCCTGCCCCACCTCGACCCCTGAGTCCTGAGATTTTTATCTCCTCTATCACCTCTTCCGGGCTCATGGAGGTCAGAACCTTTGCCAAGGCCTGGTAACCGTCCCTGGCTATGTACTCCTCTATGCGCTCGGCATCTATGAGACCCCTGTTCCTAAGGGCTATCAGCCTCTGATTTCCGAAAAAGCCTATGTCCTTAAGAAGCGGGATTTTTTCCTTCTCCAAAGGCTCCTCGAAAAGGAGCTCCTTGACGGGCCTTCCTTTTAGGACATGTTCCTCCACAAGGCGGGGGGCGTGTTCCGGCTTGAGCTTGTTGTAGAAGATCCCGTCCGGGAAAACCGTCATGATGGGCCCCATGGCGCAGAAGCCGTTACAGCCCGTCATGACCACCTGCACCTCGTCGGCCAGGCCTCTTTTGATCAACTCCTCCTCGATGGCCTGCTTCACCTTGGGGGCCCCGCTGGCTATGCAGCCGGTTCCACCGCAGAGCATCAGGTTCATACGATAGGTCTTCAAGGTCCAGATCCTCCCTTGGGCCGCATTCCACTGAAAAGGCGGCCCCCTTTCCTACTTCTGCCTGCAGCCTTTTCTACAAAACCTCTCTCAGCCAGCCGTGCTCTCGCTTCCCCGGCCCAGAGCATACTCCTCCACCACATGTCCGCCCTGGATATGTTCCTGGAAGATTCTCTTGGCCTTCTCAGGGTTCAGGTCCACGTACTTAATGGGAGCTTTTTCAACGATCTCCACTGTGGCCATGGGCTCCCTGTTGCAAAGCCCTGCGCAGCCCGACTGGGTCACCACAACGTCCCTGGCCCCTGATTCGCTTACTGCTTCCAGGAAGGCCTCCATGACCTTGCGGGCCCCGGCTGCAATACCGCAGGTGCCCATGTGCACCACGATCTTGGCCCGGTGCTCCCCTTCCCTGAGGCTCATCCGAGCCATCTCCCTTTCCTTAATTCTCTTGAGATCCTCTATGCTTAGCTTGGCCACCTGAATCACCCCCTTGGGCCTGCGCTATTTGTATTGGTCCAGGATGTCCATGACGGTCCCGGGCTCCAAGTTGCCGTGGGTATCCTCCCCCACCATCATGACGGGTGCCAGACCGCAGGCTCCCAGGCACCTGACCTCCACAAGGGTGAAGCGCTTGTCGGGAGTGGTGTCTCCCACGCCGATGCAGAGCTCCTGCTCTATCTTGGCCAGTATCTCGGGGGCCCCTTTCACATAGCAGGCCGTGCCAAGGCAAAGCCTTATGGTGTGGCGTCCCCTGGGGATCATGGTGAAAAAGGCATAAAAGGAGACCACCCCGTAGATATAACTGGGCGACACGTTGAGGCCATGGGCCAGACGCGTCTGGACCTCCTGGGGCAGGTACCCGAAGATCTCTTGGGCTTCTTTAAGGGCCGGAATCAAATACCCGTGTCTCCCGGCATACTTGGCTATCACCGGGTCCAGTTTGGCGAGTTCCTCCTCCGGGATTCTATCCACTATCTCCACCAGTGGTTGCTGGCTCATCTGGCTCATGGCCTTCTCACACCCCCTATCTGATGCCTAGGACCCGGCTTCTCAAGACTCAAGGGCCCCTATTCCCCTCAGCCCCTCTCGAACCCTTTGCCGGATCCACTCCAATACTTCAGGCTGCGTAATGGGCACCGGGTCCAGCTCCCTGCGAAGTTCACGGGTGTCAAGACAGAATGTCCTGCCAGCCCTTATGTGTTCGTAAAAAATGTCCACATGGGGCCCACCCAGTAGGATCCCCACCAAGGTGGCCCCCATGTCCCCCAAAGGCTTTCTGTCTATGTGGCTGTGCTGAAATGTGGCACGCACCCTGGTGCCCCTGCCTGGAAAGGAGTCCAACTCCACCTCTCCCCCGGTCATGCGGGCGGCTTCCCTAAGAAAAGGCAACCCCAATCCCACCCGCCTCGTTGTGCGTGTGGTCACAAAGGGATCCAAGGCTTTGGTGGTCATTTCCGGATCCATACCGCTACCGTCGTCCTCCACCTCTAATTCCAACCTGTCGGCCTCCAGATCCTCAAGTATCCTTATCCGGATCTGTTTTGCCCCCGCCTTGAGGCCGTTTTCGGCCACATCCAGGATGTGGAGGGAAAGGTCCTCCAAACCTCAAACGCCCCCCACCACCAAGCGGCCTTCCTCCCCCCTGAGAGCCAGCCTGACTTCCTCAAAGCTGGCCGCTTCCACCTTCAGCCTGCTCCAGGCCCGTCCCACCTCCTCGGGGCTGTGGGCATCTGAGCTCCTAAGCAAAGGCCAGCTTTTTATCTGAGGGAATCTTTCCTTGGCCTCAGGCCGGGTCATGGCCCAGGAAATCTCAAGCCCGTCTAGGGCAAGACCTTCAGGAATCAAACCCAATTGACCCAGGATACCAAATCCCTCTCGATCCACGTGGCTGGCTATGGCCAGGCCTGCCTGCCAGTGTATGGCCTCCACCAGCTCCTCCAACTTCAGGTTGGTAGCCCCTGCCAGGAACCTGTCCTCAGAGCCCAGAATTTCATCCTGCTCGTCCATCAAGACCTGATATCCAAAGATCTCTGGAATGTTCTCTCCAGGTAGGTTTCTGTCTACAAGCTCTTGGAAGGCCATGGCCCGATCCAGATCCGGGAAAAGCCCCAGCAAGTGCACTTCCTCCGCGGAGGTTATCTCCATGCCCGGCAAGACTGCCAGGCCCGCTTCTTCTGCCCTTTTCTGCACTGCGGCAACATTCCTCATGGAGTTGTGGTCACACACAGCTATCAGCTCCAGCCCCATGCTCCTGGCAGCCTGAACTATGGCCCCTGGGGTCATACGCCAAGTGTCCGCACAGGGTGACAGGGAAGTGTGTATGTGGAGGTCAGCCCGGATCTCAACCAGGCCCATGGCCTCCCCGTATCCCCATCTGGTAAAGCTTGCCGGCCACCTCAAAGGTGGGCTCTTGCGAGATCATCAAGACAACGCCTTCATCCTGGGCCTTTCGCAGTGTGGCCTCCTCCGGCTCCCGGCCGTTTACCAGGATCACCCCTGCCAAATCATTTAGGGCGGCCACAGCCACTATGTTCAAGTGGGTCTGAAGGGTTATCCAGAGATCTCCCGCCCTTGCCCTGGCCATAACATCGCTTAAAAGATCGCTCACATAAGCTCCACTTACCTGGCGATCCAACCTATCCTGGCAGCAACAGACTTTCAGGCCCAGCTCTTTGACCACTTCCTGGAGTCTCATGCCTTGCCCCCAGGCTCTCTGATATGCACCTGTGCGTGCAATCGGGTCCCCGATCCCACTTTGGAGTCAATCTGGAGCAGGTCAGAGTTCTTTTTTATGTTGGGAAGCCCCATGCCTGCTCCAAAACCCATCTCCCGGATCCAGTCTGTGGCAGTGGAATAACCCTCTTGCATTGCAAGCTCTATGTCCTCTATGCCTGGGCCTACGTCCTCCACAATGATCTCTATCTGGGAAGGGCTCACAGCCAGGCTCATCTGTCCCCTTTGGGCGTAGGAGACCACGTTTATCTCTGCCTCGTAGGCTATGATCACCGCCCTCTTTATGTATTGGGCCTCCAGGCCTATTTCCTTTAGGATCTGTTTAACCCTGCTGGCCGCAGCCCCTGCCCGGCTGAAGTCTCCCCCCTCTATGAAAAAGGTCTCTTTGTAAACTGCGTGCATCCGCAGGCAGGCCCCCTCCGGGGTCAGCACCAACCTGGCTGGCCTGCCAGGTTCACCGATCTATTTCGGCCAGGACTATGTCCACGCTGCTCAAGATGGCTATGAGGTCTGCCAGTAGCCTTCCCCTGGTCATCCTGGCCAGCGACTCCAAATTCACGAAGGCCGGCGGCCTTATCTTGAGCCTATAAGGCTTTGGGCTCCCGTCGCTTACCAAATAGTAACCCATCTCCCCCCTTGGGGACTCCACACACACGTAGACCTCCCCTACCGGCGGTTTGAATCCTTCCTCATAAAGTATGAAGTGGTGGATCAAAGCTTCTATCTCAGAAAGGGTTCTTTCCTTGGGGGGAGGCACCAGCTTTGGGGCCTCGGCCAGATAGGGCCCCTCCGGCAAATGGTCCAGCACCTGATCTATGATCCTGGTGCTTTGACGCAGCTCCTCCATGCGCACAAGGTAACGGCTGTACACATCCCCTTCCTTGAACACCGGGATATCAAAGTCAAAATCCTGGTAACTGGAATAGGGATTTGTCTTGCGCACGTCCAAAGCCAAACCCGAGCCCCTGGCCATAGGGCCGCTGGCCCCAAAGGCTATGGCGTCTTCCTTGGACAGAACCCCGACCCCCACAGCCCTCTCCTTCCAGATGGGGTTCTCCGTCAGAAGGGTCTCGTATTCCTCCACTCGCTTGGGGAAATGACTGGTGAACTGCCTCACCTTCTGCACAAACCCCTGGGGCAGGTCCGCAGCGACACCCCCTATGCGGAAATAGGTTTGGGTGAGCCTCCCTCCGCAGCACATCTCCAGGAGATTCATGATCTCCTCCCGTTCCCGGAGGGCATAAAAGATGGGGGTCATGGCTCCCAAGTCATGTGCGTGGGTACCCAGCCAGAAAAGATGGCTGAAGATTCTGTTGAGTTCTCCTATTAGCACCCTGATGTACTGGGCCCTTGGGGGCACCTCAAGCCCCAGGAGCTCCTCCACAGCCAGGCAGTAGGCAAAGTTGTTGTAAGAGGCCGCCATGTAATCCAAGCGATCGGTGACTGGTATGAACTGGTGGTAGGTCTTGGACTCGGCCAGCTTTTCCACCCCACGGTGCAGAAAGCCCAAATCAGGCTTCAGATCCACCACCTTCTCCCCATCCAGCTCCACTATCACCCTCAGAACCCCATGGGTGCTGGGGTGATGAGGCCCCACATTCAACATCAAGGTTTCGCTGCGTGATTCTTCCATCTCGCTCCTCTCACCTGCCTGCCGTATCAGGATGTGCTCTCGGGCCCCTGCAAAGGATAGTCCTTGCGCAGGGGATGCCCAACCCAGTCCGCGGGAAGCAGGATCCTGCGAAGGTCCGGATGGTCCTGAAAACTTATCCCCATCAGATCAAAAGTCTCTCTTTCATGCCAGTCGGCAGTGGGCCACAAGGAGGTAACGGATGGGACTGTGGCATCCCGGGAACCTACACGGGTCTTGAGCCTGAATCTCTTATGGGTTTTGGTGGAGTAAAGCTGGTACACCACCTCGAACCGCGGTTCCCTGGGGAGATAATCCACTGCACAAACAAAAGAGAGGAAATCAAAACCCATTTCCGGGTCATCTTTGAGGAATGCACACACTTTCAACAAGTCCTCTTTGCGCACAACCACCCAGCTTTGCCCGCGAAACTCCCCTGTCTCTTCCACAGCTTCCGGGAATTTCTCCCGGAGCCTTTCCACCACCGTGTGATCCTCGCTCATGGCTCACCCCCGAAGACTCGCCCCGCGGGCGATCCCCTTCTGTACCATGTCGTGCAACCGCAGGATACCGTGCAACAAGGCCTCCGGCCGAGGCGGGCAGCCGGGGATGTATACGTCCACAGGCAGGTATTTGTCTATGCCCTGCACCACGGCATAAGTGTCAAAGACCCCCCCTGTGGAGGCGCAAGCCCCCATGGCAATAACCCACTTGGGATCCGCCATCTGTTCGTAAAGCCTAAGCACGGCCGGGAGCATCTTTTTGCTCACCGTCCCCGCCACTATCATCAGATCGGCTTGTCTAGGCGAGGGTCTAAATACCTCCATCCCGAAACGGGCTATGTCAAAACGGCTTCCACCTGCAGTGGCGATCATCTCCAAGGCGCAACAGGCAAGCCCGAAGCCCAACGGCCACATGGAGGACTTGCGGCCCCAGTTGACCAGCCACTCCAACTGCGTGAGTATGACCGACCCCTGCCCCTGGCCTTTTACTCCCATTCCAGTGCCCCTTTCCGCCAAACATAGAAGAGCCCAAGCATCAGCACGGCAATAAAAATCACCATCTCGATCAGACCGAAGAGCCTCAGATCCTCGAAGATCACGGCCCACGGGTACAGGAACACCGCCTCTATGTCGAAGATGATGAAAAGCATGGCGATGACGAAAAACTTCACAGAGAAGCGCCTCCTAGCACTTCCAAAAGGGTCCATGCCGCATTCATAAGGCATAAGCTTCTGAGAAGAAGGCTTGCGCTTGGCAAGATAGGTGGAGAGCAAGATGATGATGGCCGCCACGGCCACGTTCACAACCAGAAACAGAAAAATGGGAACATATTGCGAGGGCATGGCCTTTCGCCTCCTTGAGCACCCGGCGCGGCCCCCTATCCGTGGGTGAAAGCCACAAAAAGAGGCCCATGGGCCGCATCACCCATGGACCCCTCTCTACCTCATCCGCCGCACCGACAGTACCTTTCGCATTCGCATGCAGAGACCACGGAAAAATTTGCGAGGAACTTTAATCCACTCCCCTCTCTCTGTCAAGGGTAAAAAGATCCCCCACCCCTTGCGGATCTGAGAGAAACCCCAAGATGGCACTCCTTAGCTCTCTTTTGCCTTCCCCTGTGACTGATGAGAAGCCCAGGATTCCCTCTGGACTCATATCCATCTTCTTGGCAATCTCCCTTAGTCTTTGTTTGGCTTGCCCTTTTGAGAGCTTGTCCAGCTTCGTGGCCACCGTCAAAAAAGGAATCCCCCGGGCTTGCAGCCAGCCTTTTAGCTGGAGGTCCATCTCAGCCGGAATCCTTCTTATGTCCAGCAGGAGGACCACAAGCCTAAGCTCCTTTCTTCCGGCCAAGTAGCCTTCCACCATGGGTCTCCATGCCTTCCGCACAGCCTCCGGCACCCTGGCATACCCATAGCCGGGCAGATCCACCAAAACAAGAAACCGCTCTACCTGGTAGAAGTGAATGAGCCTTGTCTTCCCAGGCACCTGGCTGATGCGGGCCAATCCCTTTCGACCCACAAGGGTATTGATCAATGAGGACTTGCCCACATTGGAGCGGCCTGCAAAGGCCACTTCCGGAAGTCCGGTGTTAGGATATTGGCCGGGGTGCGAAGCGACTGCTATGAATCCTACTTGCCTGGCCCAAACCACGGACTGGTTCCTTTTTTCCCCTTCAAGTTCCTCTTTCCCTTAGATAACTGCCCAGCCGGTCCATGCCCTCTTGAATCCGCTCCAGGGAAGCCGCGTAGGAGAATCTTAAGTACCCTTCTGCATTGCTTCCAAAATCTATGCCCGGGGCCACCCCCACGCGGGCCTTCTCCAAGATCTCAAAGGCCAATTGGTAGGAGTTCTCAGAAAAAGCGCGGGCATTGGCCAGAACATAAAAGGCCCCCGTGGGCTCCACCTGAATTCCAAAACCCAGCTCCCGAAGCTTGGGGATTAGATATCTGCGTCTCTCGTCGTAGATTCGTCTCATGCGCTCCACGTCCTGCTGAGCCTTCCTGAGGGCCGCTATGGCGGCCCATTGGCCGAAATCGTTGGCCGAGATGAAGAAATTCTGGTGTATTTTCTGTATTGGTCTTACCAGCTCTTGGGGCAGTATCAGATAGCCCAGCCTCCAGCCTGTCATGGCATACAGTTTTGAAAAGCCGTTCAGTACTATGGCCCGATCCGTGAACTCCAGGATGGAACGCTCCCTTTCTCCATAAACCAGGCCGTGGTAAATCTCATCTGAAATTACCACAGGACCTATCTTTGCAATGGCTTCCAAGCGTCCTGAATCCAGGAGGTTCCCTGTGGGATTGGAAGGGGAGTTGACCAGGATGGCCTTGGTCCTTGAGGTTATGGCCTGCTGGATTCTCTCCGCACGCAACTGGAACCCGTCTTGCTCCTCTGCTTCCACAAAGACCGGCCTGCCGCCCAAGAATCTGACGAAATGCGGATAACAAGCGTAATGGGGGTTGGATAGCACCACCTCATCCCCAGGCTCCAAGAGTGAAGCAAAAGCCAAGAGCAAGGCCGGGGAGGTGCCTGCCGTGACCACCACCCTCTCGGGATCCACACTGACCCCATAGCGGGCCTGGTAATGCTCGCAAATGGCCTCCCTTAGCTCGTATAGCCCCTGGGAATGGGTGTAATGGGTCTTGCCTGCCCGCATAGCCTCCACAGCCGCATCCACAATGCATGAGGGGGTGTCGAAATCAGGCTCCCCAACCTCCAGGTGCACAACATCCACCCCTTGCCTTTCCATTGCTTTGGCACGTTCCAAGACATCCATCACTATAAACGGTGGGATCTCCAAGGCCCTAGAAGAAATCATCTCAGTTACCCTCTGAGCAACTCAAGCCCTTTTCATTTTTAGAAAAAAAGGCGGATCTCCTTGCAAGCAATGAAGCATCCTAATATAATTCCCAGCGCCGTTCAAGTTTTGCAGCAAAGCAGGGCTGCTTTCCCCTGCAAGCCTTGGGATCTACAGGGAGCTACGGGTGCATGTTCCGTGCAGGTGAGAGGCGGGTGCTGGTGGTGGACGATGACCCAGGAGTATTAAGCCTGCTTCGTCACACCTTGGAGACCGTGGGATACGAAGTTCACACGGCCCCCAGCGGGAAAGAGGCCCTGAGTCTTTGGCTTGAGAACTATTACGGAATGGTCATTACGGATCTGGTCTTGGCTTCCTCGGAAGGTGTTGATTTAATTAATAAAATAAGAATGACGGATCAACAGGTGCCCATACTGGCAATGACCGGATTCGGCCAGGAAGTTGCTCAGGAAGCCCTTGACGCCGGTGCTGACTACGTGCTGAGGAAGCCTTTTCATCTTTTCGAAGTCAGGGAAATCATGAGACGCCTCATGATCTAAACCGGGACTGCGCACTCCATGTCAGAGTCATCATCTTCCCAACCGGTCTTAAAGCCCCTTTGGCGTGTCCTGGCCGTCTCCCCAGAAGTGGAGTTTCTGGAAGAGCTAAGAAGGATCCTTCCTGAACAAGGATTTAGGCTTTACACCTGTCAAGACCCTGGAGATGCTGTGAGAATGCTTCAGGAGGAGGACCCAAATCTCCTCTTGGTGGCACCTGGAACCTCCAAGACATATCATGAATCCCTCTTTAGGCTCTTCTCGGGCCTGCGCAGAGACATACCTGTGATCCTTTTGGTTAACAGCAGACAAGAGGCTGGCAGTTTCGAGGTTTTTCTCGACTCGGCGCACTGGAGCCTCCTGGTGGGACCTCAGTCCCCGGAGAATCTTCCCACCATTGTAGGGAGAATACTGGAAAAGGAGCGTTTGGGAAAAGAACTGGATTACCTCAGGCATCGGGAGCCGCACATATACGACTTTAGAAAAATGGTAGTCCACAGCCCCAAGATGATATCTGTGATGGCCCTTGTGCGAAAAATCGCCCCCAGCGAGGCCACTGTGCTGATCCAAGGAGAGACCGGCACCGGGAAAGAGCTGGTGGCGGCAGCCATCCACTTTAACAGCCCCAGGCGCATGATGCCTTTTCTGGCTGTCAACTGCGCATCCCTTCATGAGGAACTTTTGGAAAGCGAGCTCTTCGGCCATGAGAAGGGGGCTTTCACCGGAGCAGACAGGCAGCGCATAGGCCGTTTCGAACAGGCCCATGGAGGCACCCTGTTCTTGGACGAGGTGGGGGACATGAGCCCCAGACTCCAGGCCAAAGTGCTCAGAGTACTGCAGGAAAGAAGCTTTGAGCGACTTGGGGGAAGCAGGACCATTCAGGTGGATGTCAGGATCGTGGCAGCCACCAACAAGGATCTTAGGAAGGCCCTGGCGCAAGGCACCTTTCGAAAAGACCTGTATTACAGGCTGAGTGTGGTGCCCATACAACTGCCCCCTCTCAGGGAAAGGGCGGAAGACATCCTTCCCTTGGCCCGGTTCTTTGTGCGCAAGTACGGACATCCTCGAGGGGATTCCCCTAAGTCCATTCATCCGGGGGCTGAGGAGGCCCTCATGAGGTACCCCTGGCCCGGGAACGTGAGGGAGTTGGAAAACGTAATTGAAAGGGCCATGGTGGTTGCCAAAGGTCCCTTTATTGGGTTGGCGGATCTGATGCTCCCGGAAGCCCTTCCGGGCTCATTGGGCCGTGTGCAGCTTCCCCCAGAGGGAGTACGTCTGGAAGAGGTGGAAAAAAGCTTGATACTTCAGGCCATGGAAAGAAGCCGGGGTGTTCAAAGAAAGGCTGCAAAGCTCTTGGGTATCTCACCAAGGGCCCTTCACTACAAGCTAAGAAAACATGGAATCCGCTCCCCTAAGCCATCAGCCAATGGCAGCACTTCCTAGGCCGGATCATTCTCAAAATCTGTAACTTTGGGGGCTCAAGCCCCCCAAGCCCCCGTTCACGCTTTTGGCATACCCTGACTCAAAACAGGATCGCAAATGGGAAACCGAAAAGCAGGGTATCTTTGAGTCTGGAAATGCGGGGTAGCCCTGAGTTTCCCAGCAAAGCCAGAGCCCCCATCACGCGGCTACCGGTGCCTTGGTGAGAGATGACCTCACCCAGGGGAAAGAATCTCCTCTCAGAGCCTGATCTTGGCGTGAGCCGGGATTGACATGCTCTAGACCCACAGGTAGAATAAAAATGATCAAATTTCTGGAATCTGCGTCCCAAGACGCATCCACCGGAAAGCCGGGTGGTCAAGTCATATCTCCCTGCTTTCCAAGTCTTTCTCCGGTCAGTAAACTGATCGAGCCAGACCTCCACTTCAGGAGCAATTTTGTGTGTGCCCGGTTTGCATTATTCACGAGAAGTGGATAATGCGGGTCATCCTGATGATGCGGTATGATGAATTAATTAATGCTCAAGAACACCTTGGGCTCTTTTTATCAGATTCGGGCCTGCTTTGAGTCGAAGCATTTCTAAAGGTGCATAGAGCTTGAGAGCGTAACCCCAACGTGACGCCCGGTTAAGAATCATCATGGATGGGCCAGGGTGTTCTTACATTCTTTGACTACAGGAGGGCAAGCCTCACGTGTTGAGACCCAACCGCAGAAGACAGAGCGCCTCTGAGATCTATCGTGTTGCACACCGATTGCTGAGGGAAGGCAAAGCCCCCCAGGCCATAAAACAGCTCCAGGAGGGAATCTTAAGGTTTCCCCACCAAGTGCTTCTCCTAAGGAGTCTGGCTGAGGCCTATCGACAATCGGGCAATTTTCTGGAGGCTATCTCCAATTACGAGAAGGTCTTGGGATTGGAGCCTAAGGACGAGATCTCCCTCAACGGTATAGGTAACTGTTATTTGCGAATGAAACGCTACGCTGAGGCCTTGTCCTATTTCCAGCGTATCTTGGAGGGGAATCCTGACAATGTTTATGCTTTGGCCGGGATGGGGGATGCATATTTGGGCCTCGGCCAAGCAGAGAAAGCACTGGATGCCTGGGAGGAATTGCTGAAAAGGTCTCCAGACAATGTTTTCATATTGAACAAAACAGCAGACTATCACAGAAGGCAAGGCCGATGCGAGTTGGCTATCAATTACTATGAACGGGTCTTGCAGGTGGATGAAAAGAACCCTTATGCCCTGGTGGGCCTGGGAAGCTGCCATGCTGCACAGTCGGATCTCAAAAGCGCCCTGGAAATCTGGAAAAAGGCTTTGGCTCAAAACCCCAGCAATGTATTTCTTCTCTCTCGGATAGCTGATGCTTGCAGGAACATGGGTTATCGGGAGGAGGCCATAGAGCATTTCAAGAAAGCGCTCGCTTTGGACAAAAGGAATGCAGCCTGTCTTGCCGGTCTGGTGGAGGTTTATTGGGAGACTGGTCAGACTCAAGAGGTATTGGAAACCTTAAAGAAACTCCTGGAAGTAGATCCCGGAAACACAAAGGCCCTTCAGAGGCTGGGAGAAGCCTTGGAGAAGCGGGAGGAATGGGAAGAGGCCTTGAGGTGCTACGAGAAGATCCTGGATTCCTCTCCCGGGGATACCAGAGCCCTTCTGGGCAAGTACAGGATAATGCTCCACTCGGAGAATCACGCAGAAGAAGTAAAAGCCATTGAAGAGACCCTCAAAAGGATAGATCCAGTTTTGCTGGAAGAAAAATCCCAATTGTCATCCCAACCGATTTCAGCAGAGGAATTCTGGAACTCCCAGAACTTTTCAAACTCTGAGGAAAACCGGGGGAAGGCACCACAGAAAGAAACAGGGGGCAAAAAAGTCAGGACCCGTCGCAAAACCGCTCAACGCATTCAGTAGATCCTTTTTTTCTTGGTGAGGATTTTTCAAGAATACAGTTTGAGCAAAGAATTGAAGCTTTTTGAGGGGAGTCTAACTCAGGCCACAGCTCCTGTCTTGGAAGGCTCCCTTTCAGCCTTACGCACCTCTGGAGCCACCTCTCTGAGGGCCATCTCCAGTTGCTCCATATGAAACGGCTTGGCCAGGACCAAACGCACCATTTTTCTTTCCAGGGCCCTTCGGGCCGGGGCGGTATCCCAGGCCCCGGTCATAAGAAGAATCCTGGCCTGTGGATCCAACCCCAGGATTTCCTCAACCGCAGCCAAACCCCCTTTCCCAGGCATTTCCATATCCATCAAAACCACATCAGGGCGGCTTGCGCTGTAGATACGCACAGCTTCCTCCCCCTCCGAGGCAACTTGGACCGAACACCCCCAGTGCTGAAGGCGTCCTCTCAGGAGATCCCTGACACCCTGCTCATCGTCCACCACCATCACTGAAAGCCCATCAAAAGGCCTGCGGCCCTCCAAGACCTCCTCCTCACGCACCACAAGGCTCTGCAGTGCCCTGGCTTCGGCCTCCTGTCGGGCCAGCTCCTCATCCAATAGTCTTCGCACCTCGGCAAGGCTGTAACCCAAAGCCGTAAGAATCTTCCTCTGTGTGCTCAGTCGGCAGGGGAAGCCCCGCTCCACCCTGTCTATGGTGAGAACCGAGACTCCTGCCTTTCTCGCGAGCTCTGTTTTGGTCCACATCTGGGCCTCACGAAGCCTGCGAAAAAGGTTGTTATCAGAACCAGACATCTCTTTGTTTGACCCCGTTTAAAAGCCCTTTCACACTCAAAGGAGCTCCACCCCACTGACCGCATTTTGAATATCCTAAAAGCCTCTTCTTGTCAATGCATTCTTGCCTCAATCATGTGCATTTTCTGAAATCCTCCCCCAAAATCCCAAGTCGAGGCATTTTAAGCCCCAAAGAACCTAAAAGCTCCTCCAACCCAAAACGCTCTCCCTGGCTCCAAAGATCCCGAAGAAACTCCCCGGCTTTTCTGGACATGAACCACCTCGCCCCAAAGGTCTCCCTAAGTTGCGATCTCAACAGGACTTCCCCTGCCCAAGCCCTCAGGTAATCGGCCGAGTACAGCTCCTCTTCCAAGTCCAGGAGGGCCTCGCAGGATTCGCACCTCATTCCAGTGGCCAATCCCAGCCATTTGGGGTACCCGCTCCAATCAGACCAACATGCCTGGCTTAGGAATTCCCTCTCGAAAAGGAGCTTCCCAGCATACCTCCTGATCACGTAAATCCTCTTTGCCGATCTCTCTAGATACAGGGCTTCAGCCTCTTTCTCGGAAAGCCCTTTATGCAAGGCCAGAAACTCCGGGTCCCTAGCAACTCCTTCCATCAAGAAACCAAAACACTCTGTGAGAGCATAGGAGCGGGGCAGGTGACGGTAGGGATATTCCAGATTTGGATCCGCATATGCCAGTTGAAGAGCGTGTCCCAGCTCGTGAAAGGCAGCCTCCAAATCCGAAAGCCCTCCCAAGGGCTTCAAGGTAACATGGATCTCATGGGGCACGCTCAGGGGCACGCATCTGGAAAAAGCAGTCTTTCCTTCCCTAGGCTCAGCGTCCAGGTGGATTCTTGAACCCAGCACACTCTCAAAGCCAAGCCCTTCCAACAAGGCTTTAACGGCCTTCAGAGTCCCTCTTTCTCCTGTGGGAAGGGCAAGTGAGTCTGACTGCATCAACCTCAACATATGAAGATGGCTAACGCTGGCTGCCTGCATTCCCAGGCGCGATTCAATCCAGGGGATCACCCTTTGTGTGTAATGCTGCTTTGTGGTATCCAACAACTCCAGGCATTCTGAGGCCAGAGCTCCCAGATCCAATTCTTTTTTTTCCTGGAAAAATTCAAGGTAGCCCTTGTACCCGAAATCCTCCTGGAGAATGGAAGATAGGCCTTCCCATATCTTGGCTTTCATGAGGGACGCCTTCTGGAACAAGGGGCGGGCTCCCAGCAGCACTGCCTCCCGCCTGGAGAAATCCTCCTGGCTCATCAGCCACCCCTCCATCTCAGCCAAGGAAACGTTCTGGGATTCCACCTGAACCTTGGCCTCCAGCATGAACTGCGCCAAGGCCTGGTCTCTCAAAAGAAGGTCCATTCTCAGAAACTGTCCCACACAGGCGAAATAGGTCCGCAGGGCCCTCTCCCTGATATCAGGATCCGCATGCCCCAGGGCAAAACTCCTGAGCCAAAGAATTGATTCCAGGTCCGTAGCCACAGGATGGGAAGCATAAATGGCACCTGTTTGTTGCTCTTCCTCAAGCCCGCTCTTGATTTTTAGGCACTGGGTGGAAAGCTCCCGAAGCAGATCTTCCAAATCATACTGAATGGCCCTGAAATAGCCGTCACCCATGTGTCGAGGAACCTGCCAGTCTCTTTGTGCCCTGGAGGAGGTCTTGGAATTGCCCTAGCTCTGATCATTCTCCAAAGCTTGTGAGTCTGGGGGCTAGCCCCCCAGGCCCCCTGTACGCTCCCACAGATTCCGACTCAACCCCAGGCAAAACCTGGAACCAAAAATCAGGTTTTTTTGAGTCTGGATCCAGGCTACACCCCCTCTTCCTCGTAAACGTTGGCTATGCAGCACAGAAAGGTGGCTGGTTCTGTGTGACTAAGGTTTCTCATGCTGTGGGGTTCCATGCTGGGGATGTAGACCAAGTCATTGGGCCCCAGCACTTTTTCCTCCAAGACCTGGTCGCTTTCGGGATCGTGGCAGGCGCAACTTAGCTTGCCGCTTAGAATGTACATGGTCTGATGATAAAAATGGTTGTGAATGGGGATTTCCCCGGAGGGACCTATGGTGAAAAACCTGAGGCCGTATTCAGGAGCCCCTTGGGGACCTGCCTGGGAGAGCCAGCGGATCCAAACCTCCTTGACTGCAAGCCTCTTCCCCTTGTAGGGGAAGGTCTCTATTTTCTGGTCAGGCCTGTCTTTCACGTTCAAAACGTTCATGGAACCAAACCTCCGGTTTTGGGTGTACCCCAAAGGGGCCTTGCTAGCTAGATTATATCGAATCCCTCCCAGGAAAACAGGAGCCCCTTGAAAAGCTGCATTTCAGGGTTAGATTGGCAGCAGAAACCTAAAAGCACTTTTTCCTTGTGCAAGCCAGGTGCAAGGAGGTGAGTCATGACTGCTGAGAAACATACTCTTCACCAGAGGCTTCAGGAGTATTGCAATTGTTACTCGGGAACAGATCCCAAGGAAGAGCTGGCCCGTCTGAGCTCTTTGGGGGTCTCCTCGGACAGTCTGGGAGATCCTGAGGAGGTAGCCATCAAATTGCTTGGGCTCATGATACTCTACGGCTTACGGGAGAGCGCCTCTGCAGTGGAACTTTGGAGGGATTCCTCAGAGCAAACCCATCTGGAGGTGCAGGCTGCGGGAAAGTACCGGCTTCCTGCCCCTGGGGCCAAATTGGTAGACAAGGCCTTCAAGGTTATGAGAGCAATAACCCACCTGGAAGGGGACAAGGCCAGGGAGCTGCTGAGCCTGGGGCTAGGGGTTGACAGCCTCTCCCTTGAGGTGGGATTCGACAAATCCGGGGGCCGGGAGATTCTACGCATCTCTTTGCCCAGGGTTTGAGCCAGCTTGGGCATGCCTTTGGGGGGAGGTGGGGTGTCAACGGGCAGAAAAGTCATGGCCTGGCGGCTTTGGAGATGCTTGTCTGGTGAAGCCTACCTTCTTCCATAAAGGTGAAGACCTCCTGGTCATTCAAAAGGCTCTCTAGGCCTGGGAGGGATTGCAGAACCCCAAGTCTTTTGAGGGCCAGTATGGCCAACCCCCTGGTGGAAGGATGGGGTGAGCCCAGAGAAGCTTTTAGGCCCTCTATTACTTCTGGGCTCCCCAAAACATCAGAGTGGAGCTCTCCAAGCCTGAAAACACCCCAAAGAAACCCCTGGGCGATTGTTGGGGGCATGCGCTCCAGTTCCCTAGCTTTCAAAAAGGAGGCAAAAATAGGAAGAAACTCCTTTGCCGATTCTCTGTCTCTGGCCAGGATCTCGGCCAGGGCTTCAGGAGCCCCCCAGCCGATGCTGCCTGACTCCTCGTTTAGGCTCCAAAGCAGACGGCGAATCACATCCTTTGCAGCCTCAGGATTTTCTTGGGCAAACCTGCACACCAGGTAACCCACCGCCTCCACGGCCCTCCACCTGGTTTCTGATTCTTTGCTGCAAAGAGCTGCCACAGCCTGGCTGATAAGGCCTCTTGAAACCTCCTCCCCAATGCTCCTGAGGGCAAAGGGCCAGTCCTTCGATTCCAAGGCCTCCAAAAGCCTTTTCCTGGCCGGAGCGCTCATCCTCTCTCCAGCACCAGGCGCCCCATCTTTCTTCCCATTTCCACGCACTCTCCCAGGGAGTCCTCATTGGGGACGTATTGAACCTTGGTGGAGGGCAACGCGATCTCCACCTTCATGTCTTGGAGCGCCTGCTCCACCATCCGCACTCCTTCCCCGCTCCATCCATAGGATCCGAAGGCGGCCCCTATTTTGTTCTGGGGTTTCAGACCTCGAATGTAGTGCAGGAGGTCTGCCATCCTGGGAAGCATACCGTTGTTGAGCGTTGAAGAGCCGCATATCAAGGCCGAAGCATCCAGCACCTGAGTCATCACGTCGCTTCTATGATTGAAACGCAGGTCCATCACCTGGACGCTGACCCCCTCCTGCATTACTCCGTCGGCAATGGCTCGGGCCATGGCGGCCGTGCTCTCCCACATGGTGTCGTACACCACCAAGGCTTTGGAAGATCTTCTCTGCTGGCTCCAAGAATCATAGGCCTCCAGGATGGCTCCCGGATCCTTTCGCCAAATAATGCCATGGTCCGGAGCTATGATATCCACCTGCAAGCCCATCTCCCGCACCGTGCTTAGGAGCTTCTGAACCAAAGGTGAGTAAAGAAGAAGAATGTTGGCATAGTACTTGGCCGCATGCTCCATGAGCTCGGCTTTGCCCACCTGGTCGTCGAAACGCTCGCTGGTGGCCCAATGCTGGCCAAAAGCATCGCTGGATATGAGAACCCTGTCCTCCTCAAGATATGAAAACATGCTGTCCGGCCAATGCAACATCCGTGTCTCTATGAAGTTTACAGTACGCCTCCCCAGGCTCAGCTTCTGGCCTGTCTCCACCACTTCGTAAGGCCACTCCGGTCTATGATAGTGTTGCAAGAGGGCCTGTTTGCCCCTGGAAGAACAAAAAAGCTTCTTGGGGCGGCAGATTTCCATGATCTCAGGAAGGCAACTTGAGTGATCCATCTCCACATGATTCACTACCACGTAATCGATCTTCTTGGGGTCTATCAGAGCCGAAATCCTCCTGAGTAAGTCCTCTTTGAAACCCTTTTTCACCGTGTCAAAGAGAGTGACTTTCTCATCCAAGACCAAAAAAGAATTGTAGGTTGTTCCTGCAGGGGTGGAATAACCATGGAAGTCCCTTAAATTCCAGTCTATTGCACCCACCCAGTAGATATCCTCTTTCAGTTCTATCTTCCCCATACCAGCCTCCTCAACATAGGATTAAAAATGTTATTATTTTGCAGCATTCGGCAGGAACTGCAACACCAGGCCCAAGCCCTGGCAACATCCACTCAAAGCCCCGATGCCCGGAAAACCCCATGAATATCTTGTGTAAACTTTTCCTCAAGAGCTTTTACAGCCAAAGCCACACCCCCAAAACACCATTAGATAGTTTGGCAGATTCACTTTCAAGCCTGGAGGCAACCTCAAGCCGTCCTTCCCAAAAGGCTGGCTAATTCTTCCGGGCTTGAGACAGGCTCTTTGCAGGAGTTATTCCCGCACACGTAGGCCCTGGCCCCTGAGGATCCGGGTTCCATTGAGATTACATAAGGGGCCAATGCTCCGAGCCTTCGGCCTTTCTCCCCTTTTTCTTTTAAGAGCAAGACCCGGCTGGGATTGAAACCTCTCCTCAGGTGCTTAAGCATCTCGGATGTGACCTGGTCCTGGAGTTGGCCTGCTATGACCACTTCCTGGTCCGGGCCCAGCAAGAAATCCAGGGCAAGGAGCATGTGAGTGTGGGCCACGGGAACCCGAGCCAAAGAACCGGAGAAGGCCTTGAGAATGGCCCAGGCCTTCTCCTCCAACTCAGGTCTGCCCAAGAGGCGGCCCAGGCGGGCCATATTCATGGCGGCCATGGAATTCCCAGAAGGGATAGCTCCGTCATGGGCCTCTTTAGGCCTGGAGATGAGGGGCTCAGCCTCTTTGGAAGTAAAGTACAGGCCCCCTCCTTCCTGATCCCAGAAAAGATCCAACATCAAACTGTTCAGCTCATATGCCTTCTCAAGCCACCCCACTTCCAGTGTGGCCTCGTAAAGCTCCAGAAGTCCCCAGACCATGGCGGCGTAATCCTCCAAGCACCCCTCTTGTGCCGCCTCCCCTTCTCTCCAGCGACGAAGCAGTTGTCCATTGGAGTCTCTCATTTGTTCCAACACAAAACGAGCCGATTCAGCCGCAGCCTCAGCATATGCAGGCTCTTGCAAGACCCAAGATGCCTTGGCCAAAGCGGCTATCATCAATCCGTTCCAGCCAGAAAGAATTTTGTCGTCTTTGAGAGGCCTGGGCCTCGCCCTGCGAGCCTCCAAAAGAAGCCTCCTGCCTGCCTCCAAACGCTTCTCCAGTTCTTCCAGGCTCACACCATGCCTTGAGGCGAGTGTATCTGGTTCCAAAGGAAGATGGGCTATGCTTGCGCCCTCCTCAAAGTTCCCCTCAGGGGTAATACCATAGGCCTGGCACATCAGGTCTCCCAATTCCTGGCCCAGCACTGATTTGACCTCATCCGGCCTCCAAAGGTAATAAGCACCCTCCCTGCCCTCACTGTCAGCGTCCTCGGCACAATAGAACCCGCCTTGGCTCCCCCTAAGATCCCCAAGCACATAACGGGCTATCTCCCTGGCCACCCTGGCGAACATGGACTCCCCGGTGACCTGGAAGAGCTCGCAGTAGGCCGTCATCAGAAGGGCTTGGTCATAGAGCATTTTTTCAAAATGGGGCACAAGCCATCTCTCATCCACTGAATAGCGGTGAAAGCCTAATCCCACCTGGTCAAAAATCCCCCCCCTGCGCATGCTCCTCAAGGTCTCTTTCACCATTTCCAGAGCCAATTTCTGGCCGGTTCTGGCGTGCCATCTGAGGAGAAAATAGAGCTGGTGCGGGGTGGGAAATTTGGGAGCCTGACCGAACCCCCCAAAACGGGTGTCGTACATTCGGGACAAGCCTTCGTAAGCCTTTCGAAGCAGCTGTTCCTCCAGGGACTGTGGGTTTTGCAAGGAAGCCTCGTGAATCTGATCAAGTGCCTGTACCACCTCCGAGGCCGCCTTGAGCACTCTTGGCCTGTCTGTGCGCCAAAGGTTGGCGATATTCAGTAGCAGCTCTCCGAAACCCGGAAGACCCATTCTGCTTACCTTGGGGAAATATGTGCCAGCAAAAAAAGGCTTCCCCTCAGGGGTCAGAAAAACGGAAAGGGGCCAGCCCCCGCGGCCGGTGAGAGCCTGGCAGGCACTCATGTAGACCTGGTCCACATCGGGTCTTTCCTCCCGATCCACTTTGATTGACACAAAAAACTGGTTGAGGATCCTGGCTATGGCTTGGTCTTCAAAGCATTCATGGGCCATCACGTGACACCAATGGCAAGTGGCGTAGCCCACAGAGAGAAAGATAGGCTTCTCATCTGCCTTGGCCTTGGCAAAGGCCTCATCCCCCCAAGGATACCAGTCCACCGGATTTTCCGCGTGCTGGAGAAGATAGGGGCTTTTCTGTGAAGAAAGTCGATTTTTTCGCTCTTGGGCTTCCATCCCCTCGGCCATGGCTGCCTCCTGACAGAACCCGGGGGGAAGACCCCCCCGAGGTCAATATTCTCGCTACCCATTTCAGTTTACCCTGTCGGGGAGCCACAGTCTCATTTCATGGCAGGCTTGGAGATCCCGACCGGAACTTTCAGGCTTCAAATCCCTGTAGAGAGAATTGAACAGCCGGCATTATCCACTCTTGGTGAACAATGCGGGCTTGGTTCACGCAACCGGTTTGAAGAACTTCTTGCCTATGCCGCACAAGGGACATTTCCAGTCCTCAGGAAGATCCTGGAAGGGGGTGCCGGGAGGAATCTTACCCTTCTTGTCTCCTCGCTTGGGGTCGTATACATAACCACAAGTGGCGCCCGGACACTGGTATTTTTGCTCCGCGCTCATGCCTGCACCTCCTTAGGCTGGCCCGTCCCACCGGGAGGCGTTGCAAAGAGCCGGGTTCCCAGTTCCCGATCCAGGTGAAACAGGCTTGCCGGATGCTCACCTACGAGTCTGAGCTTCTGGATGACCTCAGTGGCCGAAGACTCCTCCTCCACCTGCTCTGTGACAAACCACTGCAGAAATATCTCTGTGGCATGGTCCCGCTCTTCCCTCGCCAAGTCCACCAGAGAGTTTATCCTGTTAGTCACTTTTTGCTCGTGCTTCAAGGCCTCCTGAAAAGCCGCCAAAGGTGAGTCCCACTCCCAAGCCGGGGCCTCCACCGCACCCAAACGAACCCGACCACCCCTCTCATTCAGGAAGGAGAAGAACCTCCCGGCATGAGTCAGTTCCTCCAAAGCCTGCACCTTCATCCAGTTGGCAAAACCAGGAAGTCCCAGGCTGTGAAAATACCCTGACATGGACATGTACAGATAAGAGGAGAAAAACTCCCAGTTGAGCTGCTCGTTCAGGGCCTTTTCCATCCGCTCGGTAAGCATGTCCCATCACCCCTTCCACACGCCGTGCAGGTTGCAGTACTCTCTGGCTGTGGCCTGGGGGGCCTTGACCTGGAAGAAAGCCTCGGGTGACTCCCCAGGTTTTAGGAACTGCCTGTAGGCCTTGTCCCCTACTATGAGTTCAACCCACTCTATGAAATGCTTTTCCTCCATCGGATGCGGGACGCTGCCCACCTTCACCTTGATCCCCTCCTGGGTGTGCTCTAAAACCGGCACATGTTTCTCAAGAGCCGCATCCACAGTATTTTCCCGGCAGAGCTTCATGGGCTGACCGCAGCAAACCAACCCTCCCACGCCGCCGTGGAGCACCTCCACCATGTTCCCGCAAACCTCACACTTGTAAACCTCCAGTTTTTCCGCCATGGCTTGCCTCCTTTCATTGCTGTTTTGAGCATCCCTCTGGTTTGCGCTGGGCCTATCCGATCAAGGCCTTGATCTCTTTTAGAACCTCTTGGTAATCAGGCTCCTGGGTTATCTCCTTGACCCACTGGGCGTACTTTAGAATCCCCTTGGGGTCCACAATAAAAACGGCCCTGGTCAAAAGCCTCAGCTCCTTGATCAAGGCACCGTAGGCCAGTCCGAAACTTGCATCCCTGTGGTCTGATAAAGTCCTCACTCTCTCCACACCTGCTGCGGCGCACCAACGCCTCTGGGCAAAGGGTAAATCCATACTGATGGTGAGTATCTCCACCTTGGGCCCCAGGGCTGTGGCCTCCTGATTGAACCTGCGGGTCTGCATGTCACAAACAGGAGTGTCCAGGGAGGGCACGGAACAGATCACAATGCTCTTTCCTGCCAAAGAACTCAAGCTTACTGGGGAAAGGTTTGTATCCAAGGCCTGAAAATCAGGGGCTTTCTCTCCTATTTTGGGCTCCTCGCCTAATAGGACCAGAGGACTTCCCTGGAAAGTTATGACATTTCTTTTTTCTTTCATTTTCCCGATCCCCCTTTATTCCCGTGGGTTGAGTGTCTTGATCACCTCTTGGAATTCCCTGCAGGCTCTCTCAGTAATTTTCTCCCAAAAGCTCGTAATATGCTCTTGGGTGGGCACAAGCCGGACAGGTATCCGGGGCTTCGGTGCCTTGGTGCAAATAGCCGCAGTTTCTGCATCTCCAGACAACAGGTTGGCTCTTTTTGAAGACCAGCCCCTTTTCAATGTTGCGGGCAAGATCCCGGTAACGCTTCTCATGCTGTTTCTCGGCCACCGAGACGGCATCAAATACCTGTGCAATGGAATCAAACCCTTCCTCCCTGGCCACTTGAGCAAATCCGGGATACAAGGAGCTGTGTTCGTAGTTTTCGCCTTCTGCTGCAGCCAGGAGGTTCTCCAGGGAGCTGCCCACCTTCCCGGCAGGGAAAGCAGCCGAAACCTCCAGTTCCCCGCCCTCCAGGAAGCCGAAAAAACGTTTGGCATGCTCCTTTTCCTGATCTGCAGTCTCTTGGAAGATCCAGGCTATTTGCTCGTAGCCCTCCTTCTTGGCTTGGCTGGCAAAGTAGGTGTAACGATTCCGCGCCTGTGACTCCCCGGCAAAAGCGGCCAGCAAATTCCTCTCAGTTCTTGTGCCCTTCAATTCCATTCTCTGCTTACCTCCTTCATGCCTTTGATTTGGGTAGCTCAACCCCCCTTACAGGAAATGCAAATCACCAGTATCTCCAAGTTGTGTCCCACAACCTTATGCCCCTGGATCTGCCTAGGGATCTCGGAAGCCACTTGCGGCAGCTCAAGGGGGGCATCCATGACTTTTCCGCACTTCACGCATCGCATGTGAAAGTGGGGGGAAAGGCTTCCGTCGAAACGTTTCTGTGAGCCTGCAACCTCTAACTTTCTTATAAGTCCTGCTCGGGACATGGTCTCAAGGTTCCTGTAAACTGTAGCCAAACTTATGCGAGGGAGCTTGGTTCGCACCCTTTGGAAGAGCTCGTCGGCCGTGGGATGATCTTTTGCGGACCTAAGCTCTTGGATTATGAGCTCCCTCTGGGGGGTCAAAACCATTTCTTTTTTGTGTCTCATTGGAGTCTCGCAAACGATAACTAGTTGCAGTTAAAGCTCCCAAGCTTTGAGAGTCAACCCCCTGCTAGAAATTTTTCTATGGCGCAAATTTCTTCTCAAACAGTTCAGAACCAGGGCCCTGGGCCAATGAGACCTGCCGAGGCCTCGCTTTCCATGTGGGCGGCTTTCCCTACGACAAGCTTAGCAGTTCAAGCTAAGAGCCGTGCGGGTGCTGGCTGGCTCTCTTTACAAGGGCCTGGTGGCCTTTTCCAGCCAATCTGCTTCCTGAGGCTCCAGCTCAGCAAGTAGGGCCTTCTTTACCTCCTGGTGATACTGGTTCACCCAGGCGCGCTCCCAAGGGTTGAGAAGTCTTGGGTTGATGAGCTTTCTGTCCAAAGGCACCATGGTCACAGTCTTGAATTTAAGAAAAGGCCCATAATCTGTTTCCAACTCCTGCTCTTTTTCCACCATCATCACGTTTTCTATACGTACTCCAAAGGCCCCTTCCTGGTAGTACCCAGGCTCATTGGTCACGAACATACCTTCCAGAAGGGGCACCCCAGTGTCTTTGGGGGATATGGACTGGGGGCCCTCATGCACGTTTAAGTAACAGCCTATCCCATGGCCCGTGCCGTGCCTATAGTCTAATCCCACCTCCCACAGGTAAGTGCGGGCCAAAGCATCCAGCTGCTTGCCTGTAGTCCCTCTGGGGAAACGCATCTGGGCCAGCAATATGTGTCCTTTCAAGACCCTGGTGAACCGCTCTTTCTCCAGGGCTGTGGGCCTGCCCAAAGCCACGGTCCTGGTCACATCGGTTGTGCCATCCAAGTAGTGGGCCCCTGAGTCCACAAGGAGAATTCCCTTTGGACGGAGCTCCAGATCGGTTTCTGGGGAAGGCCTATAGTGGATTACAGCCCCGTTGGGGCCGTAGGCCACTATGGTCTCGAAGCTGGGCCCTGCATAATAATCCAAAGAGGCTCTAAGCTGATCCAGGTACCTGGCGGCCTGTGTCTCTGTGAGCCTGGCTCTGGGGACTTGCTCTTCCAACCAGCGCAGAAAGCGAACCATGGCCAAACCGTCCCTTTGGTGACAAGCGGCCATGCCTGCTCTTTCCACCGGGTTCTTGACTGCCTTCAAAAAGGCAACCGGGCTTGGATGTTCTATCACCCTAGCCCCCTTTTGCGAAAGCTCCTTTACCCATTGGCTCGTGTTTGCAGGATCCGCCATCACCCGCCCACTTACTCCAGCCAACTTCACGAGGAACTTCCCCATGTCCTGGTAAGGCTGGATCTTAACCCAAGGGGAGAGTTTTCGGCGGGCCTCAGGGGTCAGTTTTTTAGTCTCCACGAACAGTAGAGCCTCTTCTTGGGTGAGCAACACATAGCCTTGGAAGACGGGATTGCAAGGCACATCCGAGCCTCTCAGGTTCAAAAGCCATGCTATCTCGTCCAAAGCCCCAAGCACCAAGACTCCCCCACCCCACCTACCCAATTCCTCTCTTACAAGCCTAAGCTTCTCAACCACTTCCATACCCGCGAAACATTCATCCAAGTGCCAGATGTAACCCTCAGGCAAAGAAGGGCGTTTTTCCCAAAGCAGATCCACAAGGTTCTCCTCCAAGGGGAACAACTCTATCCCAAAGAGCTCCAAGCGCCCTTTAAGCTTGGTGAATTCCTGTATTGAAAACAGCTTGGGATCCAGTCCCACCTTTTGGCCCGCCTCCAATTTGGTGCAAACCACTTCCTCCAGCTCAGGCACACCAGGCACACCCATCCTCATCAGGGTGAACTCCCGGGGGTCCAGCTCGCGAGTGGCCTGTAGGTGGTAACGTCCGTCCGTCCACAGGAAGGCCTCACTGGCTGTCACCAAGATGGTCCCGGCCGAGCCGGTAAAACCGCTAAGCCATCTAAGCCTCCTGGCTCCCTCGGGCACGTATTCACTGTGATGTTCGTCCGTGGAGGGGATCAAATACGCGGCAAGATCCCTTTGATGCATGAGTTCTCTCAGGCGGGCCAGCCTCTCGTTGCTAGAAGCCATGGAAGACCTCTCTCTTTCTGGCTTTTCCCAATGTAGGGGTCAGCCCTCAGAACAGTCAAGCTTTTGGAATTTGGAACGCGATTTAGCCTACATTGGTCACAATCGGTGGATAATGGGGGCTGTCTTAATGACATCTTTGAACAAACCGTTCCATACTTAAAGACACCCTGATCTTCGGTTTCAGATCTTCTCCTGGTTTGAGTCTGAATGCGTAAAGGCAGTAGGTTTGGCGGGCTTAGGATGCCCCCCTCCAATGAATTCGACCCCGCAGCCCGCCACAAACCACAGGCTTCAGACGTTGGTTATTGAGTCGCAACCGGTAAAACCGCCGACTTCATTCGGGGGATATCCACAGCCTGGGCTTTCGGCGCACATTAAAGTCTTGGCCTGAAGGGGAGGTTTTTTGTCCCATTCCCCCAGTGGGACAACAATCCTGGTTGGATATGTTTCTGGGATTGCGGGCCAAGCCCTCTTTAGGTTTTAAGGTTTCCAGGGGATGAGCCTTTGTTCCAAACGGACCAGGATCCAGTTGGAAAAAAGCCCTAAAGAGGCCAGCAGCAACACGCCAAAGAGAAGTCTGGTCGTTTGCATGAGATTGGCTGCGGACAGTATCATAAAGCCTATTCCCTTGTCAGCGGCTATCATCTCGGCTGTGACCAAAAGCAGAAGGGCCGCCCCGGCCCCCAACTTCAAGCCTGCAAAAATCGTGGGCAGACTGGCGGGGAAAAGCACCTTCCGGGCGATCCTTGCTCGGCTTGAGCCCAATGAGACTGCTGCTTGGATCAAAAGAGGACTTACATCTTTCACACCTGCCCTTGTATTTACCAGCACCGGGAAGAAAACCCCCAACCCTATGACAGCCACCTTGGAGGACTCTCCCAAGCCTAACCAAAGTATGAAAAGCGGTAGCAGTGCTATCTTGGGTATGGGATAAGAGGCCGCCACCAGGGGATGTCCTAAACCGTCCACCACCCGGGATATCCCCATGGACAAGCCCAAAAAAATTCCCAACCCGGCCCCCAGAACAAACCCCCACAGGATCCTCCAAAGGCTGGCCCACAGATGTGCCCACAGCTCTCCTGAGCTGATCATGACAAAACCATCCAGAAGAACGCTGCTGAGGGGTGGCAGAAAAAGCGGGACCACCAAGCCGGACCTTCCTATTGCCTCCCAAAGCAGTAGCACGCCCCCCACAGATATCACCCCAAGGCCCCCCCCAAACCCACCCTTGGGGGCGAGAGCTCCTATTCTAACCCGATCCAAGGAAGCCCTAACCTCGAGCTCCTCTGACATCACTGGGCTCCTTCCCGCAGAAGAGCTTCCACATGGCTTACCAGGCTGTTGAATGGGATCTCCCTCCTCAATGCCTGGCTCCTCGGTCTTGGGAGTTCCACCTGGAGGATCTCCAGGACTCGCCCAGGCCTTGGGCTCAGCACAACCACCCGGTCCCCCAAGAAAACAGCCTCCCCCACGTCATGGGTCACATAAAGAAAGCTCCTCTCTCCCCTCTCGTGCAGTCGGGAAAGCTCTGTCTGCATGTCCTGGCGGGTCTGAGCATCCAAGGAGGAAAGGGGCTCATCCATAAGAAGAAGCGCCGGCTCAGGGGCCAAGGCCCTTGCCAGGGCTGTGCGCTGTCTCATCCCGCCTGAGAGCTCGTGGGGGAAACGGTTTTCAAAGCCCTCGAGACCCACCATGCCCAGAAGTTCCCTGATCCTGCCCTTTCTCTCCTTTCTTGGAACTCCCAACTCCTCCAGCCCATAGCCCACGTTTCCCCCCACAGTGCGCCACGGGAAAAGCCCCAGCTCCTGGAAAACTATTCCTGTGGGAGGCTTGGAGGGGCTCACCCCCTGAAAAGCCACCCTCCCTGAGCTGGGCTCCAAAAGCCCTGCAACTATGCTCAAAAGAGTTGATTTCCCGCATCCGGAAGGGCCCACCATACATACGAACTCGTTGGGCCCTATGTCCAGACGGATCTCCGCGAGAGCCCTGAGGGGCTCTGTCTTTCCGTTCTGGTAGGTCTTGGAGATTTGCTCTATGCGTGTGAGCACTTCAGGGTCCTACTTCCCTCAGGGCCTCTTCCCAAAGAGTTCGATCCAGGAATTTGCCGGGATCAGGCTCTTTGGCCAGCATGCCTTGGTCTTTGTACCACTTGATCTGCCTCGGGATGTCCTCCCACATAAGCTCCCCGTTTCTGTCATTGTAACTTAGGTCTTTTGCTATCCTCTCGGCAGGAAGCCCCGTGTACTTACTTATTTGAGCCATCACTTTTTGGAAATTCTTCCCCTTGGATGGATTGCCTTGCGCATCCAGCCCTAAACACTCATCGTGATATATCCTGCAGGCCCTGATGTATGCCCTCATGAAGGCTTTGGCTGCCTCTTTCTTCTCCCAAAATTTTCCTGACATGAATATGGCCGCTATCTGGTAACGAAGTTCCTCACCAGACCAAACCAGAATCTTTCCGGTTCCTCTTGCCTCTGCTTCGGTGCAAAGTGGCTGCGCAATATAAACAGCCTCCAGTTTCTCAGAAGCCAAAGCCTCGGCCAGAGCTTGCAGGCCACCCAGGGGCACTATCTGAACTTGGGAGAGATCTATCCCATGTTTTTGAAGTATGTTGCCTAGCATGTAGTGAAAGGTGGAGCCAATCTGGGTCACACCCACTTTCATGTATCTTAGATCCTCCACCTTCCTGATCCCCCTCTCCCAGGCCGCCTTGCCGACCACAATGCCCGTGAGGCGATAGCCCGGCCATTCCCTGCCTTTGTCAGCCACGATCTTGGCATCCAGGCCCGTGGCCAGGGCGTTGTACAGCCCAGCTGTCAGGCCTGTGGCCCCCACCTCTATCTCTCCGGCTGCAAGAGCTGCTGCAATGGGCTGGGCTGCCTGCAGGAACGTGAGTTCTAGATCAAGTCCCTCCCGAAGAAAAAACCCCTCCTCAACCCCAATGAAGATGGGAGCCGATGAGGTAAGAGGCAGCAAACCAACCCTGACCCTCTCTCCTGAAATGCCTGTTTGAGGGATGATGCAGACCCAGAAGACCAAGAGCCCCAGGAACCCCCAAAGAGCTTTGATGGCTTTTTCCATGACCCAGCCCCCCCGGTTTTAAAGAAACCACTGAGCCTTGCACAAGGCCGCTGCACCCTTGCGATTGAGGTCCTGCTGTCCTATGATTGACCAGGTGGTCACTCTTGTCAAGAAAGGTTCTCTTCATGCAGGTTGCATCCCATGGATCAGGCGAAGACAAAAAGGATCCCCAGCTGGAGAGGGTGGCCCGGAAGTTGGAGCAGGGAAAGAGACTTAACTTCCAAGAAGGCCTTGCCTGCCTTGGCACATCAAACCTGGCGGGCCTGGGGAGACTGGCCTTGGAGAAAAGAAAAGAGATTCACGGCACCAAGGCCACCTTCATTCGAAACCTTCATCTCAACTATACCAATATTTGTGAAAATCGCTGCACATTTTGCGCTTTTCACAGGGCAGTGGATGCCCCCGAGGCTTTTCTGATACATCCCCAGGAGGCTGAAGAAAGGATTTCTGCAGCTCCAGTGAAGCCTCTCAGGGAGGTGCATATTGTGGGGGGTTGTCATCCCGGCTTGGATCTCAATTACTATCTGGAGCTATTGAGGTCCTTGAAAAAGGCCGCACCAGGGGTGGCGCTCAAAGCCTTCACAGCAGTGGAGGTGGATCACATGGCCGCCAAGGCGGGGGTCTCAGCCAGGGATTGCCTTATGCAACTCAAAGAGGCTGGATTGGATGTGATGCCCGGGGGAGGGGCCGAGGTCTTCTCTTCACGGATAAGGGGGCTTCTTTTCCCCAGGAAGCCGGATGCCGAAAGGTGGCTCCAGATCCATGGGGAGGCTCACAGCTTGGGGATACCCACCAACGCCACATTGCTTTTTGGTCACTTGGAAACTCCTCAAGAAAGGGTGAGGCACCTCCTGAGGCTCAGGGAGCAGCAGGACCGCACAGGTGGCTTCCAGGCCTTCATTCCTCTACCTTTCCAGGCCAGAAACACCCCCCTTTCCCATCTTAGGGGACCAAGCGGGGTTGAGATTTTGAAGCTTTTGGCCACGGCTCGCCTGATCTTGGACAATTTCCCAAGCATAAAGGCTTACTGGGTCATGCTCGGGACTAGACTCACCCAAGTGGCTCTCCACTTCGGAGCCGACGACCTGGAAGGCACCATAGTGCATGAGCAGATAGCTCACCAAGCCGGGGCCGAGACGGCCAGGGGCCTCACAGTAAAGCAATTGAGGACTTTGATACAAGAGGCAGGCTTTCAGCCTGTGGAAAGGGACTCCTTCCACAGGCCTCTTGGCCAGGAGCAGCCCCAATGAACTTCAAGGAGGCAGCCCGGATATTTGAGCAGGGCAGGCTGGACAGGGAAAGTGCTCTTAGGCTTTACAAAGAGGCGGATCTGATGAGCCTGGGGCAGCTGGCCCACGGCCGGCGCTTGCAGCTCCATCCCGAGCCGATTGTGACCTACAGCGTGGATCGCAATATCAATTACACCAACATATGCGTCTCACGCTGTGCATTTTGCGCCTTCTGGAGATCCAAGGAAGAAAAGGAGGCATATGAGCTGGATCTGAAAAGCCTCAAGGCCAAGTGTCGAGAAACCCTGGATCTGGGAGGCACCCATATTCTTTACCAGGGCGGACTCAACCCAGGCTTGGAGTTCTCATGGCATGAGGAGAGGCTCAGGCTCATGAGAGATATGGGACTTTGGATCCATGGCTTTTCTCCGCCTGAGATTCTTTTTATGGCTGAGAGCTGGGGGCTAAGCATCCGGGATCTGCTCCAGAAGCTGGTTGAGGCAGGGCTTTGCTCCATTCCAGGAGGGGGCGCAGAGATCCTTGTGGACCGGGTCAGAAAAAAGGTTTCCCCGGCCAAGGGGTCTTCAGCCAAGTGGCTGGAGGTAATGCGGGAGGCCCATCTCCTGGGGCTTCGTACCACGGCCACCATGATGTTCGGCCATATTGAGACCCTGGAAGAGCGCCTGGAGCACATGCTGGAGATTAGAAATCTTCAGGACGAAACCGGTGGTTTCACGGCTTTCATCCCCTGGCCGTACCAGCCTGGGAAGAATACCCTGCAGGCCCCCAAGGCAGGAGCAGTAGCCTATCTTAGAACCTTGGCCATAAGCCGGCTGGTCTTGGACAACATCCCCCACATTCAGGCATCCTGGGTGACCCAGGGCCCGGAGGTAGGTCAGGTGGCCCTCCACTTCGGGGCCGACGACTTGGGCTCCACAATGATCGAGGAGAACGTGGTGGCCTCCGCCGGGGTGAGCTTCCGGCTCTCAGAGGCGGAAATGCTGGATCTGATCCAAAGGGCAGGCTTCCAGCCCAAAAAGAGGGACGTGCTTTACAGGTCGGTTTGAGGAGCTTCGGATGCATGGGGAAGTCACCTGCCACAAGGCCCGCCTCATAATGCAGGCACCTGGAAGATGGAGATCTGGCGGCTTTGTGGCAGTCTCCCAAGGCCGCATAGTGGAAGTAGGCGATCTGGGGAAAAAGCCGCCTTGCTCCAAAATGGTGGATCACGGATCCGGGATTCTTATGCCTGCCTTGGTGAATGCCCACACCCACCTTACCCTTTCAGCCCTGCATGAAAGGCTTGAAACATCCAAGGGTTTTCTAGCCTGGGTGGAGTCCCTCATAAGAAATAGCTCTGAACTCTCCCCCCAGGAAGCCTTGAGAAGCACCCGTGAGGCCGCCAGGACTCTTCGGGAAACCGGCACAGGGCTTGTGGGAGAGTTCGGCCCTTTTTTCCCCGTGGAGGAGCACCTGGCCTTTATGGGTTTGGAGGGTGTGGTCTGGCAGGAATTCCTGGGAGAGGAAAGGGATCTGGTGGCCCCCTCCCAGACCTTTGGGGGCCTAGTTTCTTCTCTTGCAGGACATGCACCTCACACAACCAGTCCCAAGCTCCTAAAAAAAATTAAGACCCTCTGTTTAAAATGGGATTTGCCGTTCTCCTTGCACTTGGCCGAGTCCCAGGAGGAAGTGGAGTTCCTACAAAGCGGGCAAGGCAAATGGGCCCGCTTTCTGGAAAGCCGCCAGTTCAGCTTCAGGGATTGGGACTGCTTCGGGCTTAGCCCCGTGAAGCTTGCCCAAAGACTGGGTCTGCTGGATCCCAAGACCCTGCTGGTGCATCTCATACATGTAAGCCCCAAGGAAGTGGAGCTGCTTGCCCAATCCGGGGTTGGGGTCTGCGTCTGCCCAAGGTCCAACTGGAAGCTTCACCGGGCCCTCCCCCGATTAATGGAATTCTTGAAGGCCGGCCTGAAGCCTGCTCTTGGTACGGATTCCCTGGCAAGCGTGGATAGCTTGAGCCTCTTTGAAGAGATGCAATTCACGGCCAGGAATTACCCGGATCTGAAACCCCGGGAAATCCTCCAGATGGCTACAGCCAACGGGGCAAGGGCTTTGTGGAGACAGGACCTGGGGCTCCTGGAGAAAGGCCGCTCGGCCAGGATGATATACGTTGAGCTGGATGCCGCAGATCCCTGGAGAGCAGAAGAGCGCCTGGTAATTGAGCCTCCTGCTTTGGTAAAGCCGGTGGGATGGTGAGAAGCAGGCACTAATCCTTTTCCCAACCCCAAGAAAGAGTATCATATCTTGGCCCCTCGGGAGCTCCTGAGTCCGCCGGCTAGCCCGCATTATTCACGATCAGTGGATAATGCGGGCTAGCTTTATGATATATATTTGGACAGACTGGTCTATACTCAAAAGCACCCCGCCTTTCGGTTTCAGCTTTGGTCGTGCTTTGAGTCAGAACATCTCGAAGTGTACCGGGGGTTTGGGGGCGTAGCCCCCAAAGTTACGGGCTTTGGAGAATAATCCGGGCTAGGGGCTCTTAAGCCGCGTTATTCAGAATGAGTGGATAAGGTAGGCTATTGTAATGACATGTTTGGACAAACTGGTCCATACTCAAGAACACCCTGATTCTGGATTTCAGATCTGGCTCTGCTTTGAGACGCAACACGCCAAGGCGTGACCGGGGCTTTGGGGGCTTGAGCCCTCAAACTTATGCACTTTGGAGAATAATCCGGGTTAAACCCTTAGGAGGTGGCCTTGCTGGTCAAAAGAATTATTGAGAGCCCGCAAGGTATCAAGAAAGCTCTGGGTGGGCTTGGAGCCTTCCTGGGCTTACAAAAAAGCACCATTGGTGTCCTGGGCATGGTTGTGCTGGTGGGCATGGGGGAGCGCATGGCTGAGCGCTTCTTGCCCATCTATATATTGGCCCTTGGGGGAGGGGTATGGGCCGTGGGGTTTCTCCAAGCCATGGACAATCTGCTTTCGGCCCTTTATTCCTTCCCGGGCGGATATCTCTCGGACCGCATAGGCATCAAGCGTTCTTTGATGATTTTCAACCTTGTGGCCATGGCTGGCTTCGCTATTGTGATCCTAATTCCCGCCTGGGAAGCGGTTCTCATTGGAGCGGTCATGTTCATCTCTTGGTCGGCCATCTCCCTTCCAGCCACCATGGACTTGATTTACAAGGTGCTGCCTCAAAACAAGCGCACCATGGGGGTGAGCATGCACTCCCTGGTGAGGCGCATTCCCATGGCCGCAGGTCCTTTGCTGGGAGGTCTTTTCATAGGGATCTGGGGAGAACGAGAAGGGGTGCGCCTGGCATTTGGGGTTGCAATGATAATGGCTTTAGCCGCCTTGTTGATTCAGCAAAAAATGATCCAGGAAGACAAGCACAAGGGAACCAAAGGCCTGGCTTTCAGTCCTGAAAAGAATCCCTTGAGACTCCTTAGCCTCATGAAGCCGGCCATGAAAAGTCTGTTGGTTACCGACATACTGGTTAGGTTCTGCGAGCAGATCCCCTATGCCTTTGTTGTGGTATGGTGCATGAAAACCATCCGGGAGCCCGTTTCGGCTCTCCAATTCGGGGTGCTCACCAGCATAGAGATGGCCACCGCGGTATTGGTATATATCCCGGTAGCCTATTTTGCAGATCGAACCACCAAGAAACCCTTTGTTGTAACCACGTTTCTGTTTTTTACCCTTTTCCCTATAGGGCTTCTCTTCAGCCAATCCTTCGAGTGGCTGGTAGGGGCCTTCATCCTAAGAGGACTCAAGGAATTTGGGGAGCCAACCAGAAAATCCCTTATAATGGATCTCTCCCCTGAACATTGCAGGGCTGCAATGTTCGGGCTCTACTATCTTGTCAGGGATGTGGTGGTCTCTGTGGCAGCCATTGGGGGCGCTTTTTTGTGGCAGGTGTCTCCCCAGGCAAACCTCTTGTCAGCCTTCTTTTTTGGTTTGACAGGGACCTTGGGTTTTGCCCTTTTTGGCCGTGACGTGCCTGAGCTCTCCAGGGCTTCAAAGACTCCCTGATTGCCAAGGCCTCAGAAGTTGTGGCTTCCCCCCTAGGGGCCGTATTTCATTACCATGACCCGGCCGGAAGGCAGGCTCTGGTGTGTTGAGCCTTGGGATTCTTCTGGCTTTTGAAGCAGGGGGCTGACGTTCGGTGGTTTTAAAGCAAGCAGGAGTAAGTCCTTGACTGTTTAATCCCCGGTTCACTATAATACCACTCATCTGTGGGGCTGTAGCTCAGCTGGGAGAGCGCGTGAATGGCATTCACGAGGTCGTGGGTTCGATCCCCATCAGCTCCACTGGCATCATTTCTCATTTGATTCTCCTTCTTCTAAAAGCCCTTTGAACCACCGTTTCCTCCCCATTATGGGACCTACATGGGACCGACTCAGAGCTTGGGTAAGGACCCCTGTCCACGCCGATTGAGTGCAGCCTTGATCTGTGGGCACGAACATCTATGAAGAACTGTTCCCCTTGGGGTGGCCTTGGTGATATGGGATGGTTGACTTGAGCATTTTCGTTGTTCTATGATCTCACGGAGAAAAGGGGGAGAGAGGAGTAACTCTGGATTTGGCTTCGGGTGGAGAAGATGGCTGGCCTGGATTGTCCTGAGTTTGACGAGGCTCAGGGCAAAGATGCACTCACGGGGAGGCCCCGGTGCCTTATCCCAGGAGAGTGACTCAAGAGAGTTATTAGCATCCCCGACCCTGCCTTTGGAGCCTACTTCCTGAATACCCCTCCTCTGTTTCCTTGACCAGTTTTGGAGATCCGAGATCTTGCAGCAGGCTGAGAGCTTCCTTTTCTCCCCGGAATTCGCCCGAGGGAGCGCTTTGAGGCCAGAGGGCGAAGACCAGTTCGCAGCCAAAGGCCCTTTTGTTTGTGCCCTTTCAAATCCAGGGGCCCTCCACAAAGATTCTCCCGCCCGAAACCCGTATCCGCCAGGAAGAGCTCTCACCAAAGAACAAGGCAGCAGCCTCAGAGTTTTGGGAATATCCAGATCAAGACCATGTATGAAGGAGGTAATGGCAGGATGAAAGCAAGGGGAAATCTAGTTTCAGTGGCCTTGGTGGCTTTTTTTGCAGGCTGTAACCTGCTCATGGGCCTGCCCGGGGATCTGCTGGCAGGCACGGTTGACCTGCCGAGGACAGGCCAGACAATTTGTTACGACGGCTCGGGGGCCCAGGTCTCCTGCCAGGGCACAGGCCAAGACGGATACTTCAAGGCAGGCATTAGCTGGCCCAATCCCAGGTTCACAGACAATGGTGACGGCACCGTGACGGATAACCTCACAGGACTTGTATGGCTCAAGAATGCGAATTGTTTCGGGGCCAAGGCATGGTCAGATGCTTTTGGGAGCGCCGGGAACCTGGCAGACGGTCAGTGCGGCCTTACAGACGGATCAGCCCAAGGGGACTGGCGTGTTCCCAACATAAACGAACTCGAGAGCCTTGTCCATGCCGGATATATGGAGGAAACCTGTGGGAATTCCCCGTGCGGGGGGATTGGTTCCTGGCTTTTGAGCAATGGTTTTAGCGACGTGCAGGTTTGGGGCTACTACTGGTCCTCCACTACTAATGGCGCCATGCCTTCCTCGTACGCCTGGGCCGTGGACATGGAATACGGCAAAGTGGACAATGGCAGCAAGTCCAGCAACAACTATTATGTGTTGCCGGTGCGTGGGACCACAAAGCCACCCGGCCTGGTCTGGAGGACCGGCCAAACAATAAGCTATGCAGCAGGCGACGACGGGGACTTGCAAGAAGGGGTTGGCTGGCCGAGCCCCAGGTTCGAGGACAACGGGGACGGCACGGTTACGGATCATCTCACAGGACTTATATGGCTCAAAAACGGGGACTGTGCAGGTGAGACAAGAGACTGGACAACGGCTCTCTCTGATGTGGCATCCCTGAACGCCGATGGTACGATCAACGGGAAGGATTGCGGGGATACAAGTAAAGAGGGCACCCACCAAAGCGACTGGCGCCTTCCCAACAGGAGGGAATTGAGGAGTCTCATAGATGTCTCCCGGTATAGTCCTCCCATTGAGCAAGGCCATCCTTTCACAAATGTTCGCTCAGGCGCCTACTGGACGGCAACTAATTTGTCGGGCAGCTCGCAGCTGGCATGGTTTAATGATATGTGGGACGGCTTTGCAATGTATGAAAACAAGCTGACTGTCTTTGGTTATGTCTGGCCGGTGCGCGGTGGGACTTTTGAGTTGCACGTCTCCAAGGCAGGCACAGGTTCTGGGAATGTGGAGAGCGACCCGGCAGGCATCTCCTGTGGCACAGACTGCCATGAGGGATACGCCCCTGGGACAAGCGTGACGCTTACCGCCACGGCGGATGCAAACAGTCTGTTTGAGGGCTGGAGCGGGGATTGCACAGGCACGGCTTTGACCACACAGGTCACAATGGATTCAGCCAAGACCTGCACGGCTACATTTGCCGGGCAGCCTCCAGGCACCTACACCTTGACTGTCAACCTGGCCGGGCTTGGCTCCGGCACTGTGACCAGCGTGCCAGGGGGCATAAGCTGCGGGTTGGACTGCATGGAGTGGTTTCCCAAGGCCACCAAGGTAGTGCTCACTGCAAGCCCTGAGGCCGGCTCCATCTTTGCTGGCTGGAGCGGAGATTGCATTGGGAAAAAACCGGTCAAAAAGGTGAAGATGAAATCCGACAAGAGCTGCACCGCCAACTTCGCCCTGGGGCCTGACCTGGTGGTGAGCGTGGTGTCGGTGAGTCCAGCTTCGGTTCAGGCCGGAGAGAAGGTGACTGTGACCTACCAGGTCATCAACCAGGGAGATTACACAACGGGCAAGGCCAGCAGGGTTTCCCTGGTCATGTATTGGGACAGCATTCTTGGCCTGGGCGATGTGTTCCTGGGCAACCAGCGGATACCCAAGCTGGGCCCAGGGGCCAGTGTCACCAGGACCAAAAGCGTTCGCATAGGCTCGGGGGTGGCCCCAGGGAACTATCTTCTGGAGGTCATATCCGACCCATTGAACGCCATCTCCGAGACGGATGAGTCCAACAACAGCGATACCGCACCCCTAAGCGTGCAATAGAGGATGGTTCAGGCAAAAGGGGCCCCTGAGGGGGCCCCTTTTTTCCATCCTGCGGGCCAGCGCTTAAGGCTTCCCGCCCAGGTTCCCATTCTCACCAGGCTCTTCCAGCCATCGAGCCCGTCCCTTGAGTCAGAAATCCAAGTGGGGTTGACCCAAGTGAACTGGCCAGGATTATTCTCCAGTGCCCGTGATTTTGTGGATTACGCCCCCAAGCCCCAGGTACACTTCTAGATGTTCTGACTCAAGGCACGACCAAAGCTGAAACCGAAAGGCAGGGTGCTTTTGAGTATAGACCAGTTTATCCAAATATCTCATAAAGATAGCCCACATTATCCACTGATCCTGAATAATCCCAGATTTCGCTTTAACGGGTTTTGGGTGTTCATGGTTGTTTTTTGGGCACTCTATAGGGGCGATCCCGGCACTTGATGCATGATCATAGAGTGCTGAACCTGGTTGAGTGAGGCTGATAAAGCCC